>CEST01029320.1_pt1 | contig 35711 bp, 34 predicted proteins | sample 326921 | NCBI WGS metagenome assembly CEST01 (sample SAMEA2621509, study PRJEB7988) | marine metagenome | biome: marine biome (ENVO:00000447); feature: surface water layer (ENVO:00002042); material: "saline water (ENVO:00002010), including plankton (ENVO:xxxxxxxx)" | depth 5 m
CCTCAACATATCATGATTGAGTTTGTACAAGACAAAACAGATTTGTTAAATAGCTACGCTCCAGGACAAGATGTGAAAGTAAGCATCAATCTAAGAGGTCGTGAGTGGTTAGATCCAAAAACCAATATCACAAAATATTTTAATTCTATCCAAGGATGGAGAATTGAGGGAGCTGCACAGGCCGCACCTGCCGCAAACGCAATGCCGCCAATGCCACCTGCAGATGCATTTGAACCTGCAAGTGATTTAAACCAGGCAGACCATGATGATCTTCCTTTCTAAGGATAAAATTTATTTCAACAACGCCCAGAGGGATCTACTTCTGGGCGTTTTTTTATACTCAAAGTTCCGTAAAAGGGCATAGCGTTGCTGTCAAATTTGTTTATTTTTACGGGATGTCTATTACACGATCGATAGAAAATATTTTTAAAAAAGTACTGCCATCCCCTTTTGCGATTGCAGTATTGTTGACCCTTCTTACTATTTTACTTGCCCTTGGGTTCACCCCAGCACCAGCAAATGAGAACCATTTATTGGCTATTTTGTCTTATTGGGAGAAAGGAATTTGGAATAACGATTTGTTGGTATTTGCCTATCAAATGATGCTTATTTTGGTGCTAGGACATATTTTAGTACTAAGCAAACCTTTAAACACCCTTATTGGAAAACTCACTGGCCTAGTTCACTCGACAGCAACTGCGGTTATTTTGGTGAGCGTAGCCACGATGTTAGTTTCTTTTTTTAATTGGGGCTTAGGGCTCATTTTTGGCGCTATTTTAGCCCGTAAAGTTGCAGAGTCTGCACAACATAGAGGCTTTGCTATTAACTACCCACTAGTAGGCGCTTCGGGATACGTAGGGCTTATGATTTGGCATGGAGGCATTAGCGGCTCTGCGCCATTAAAAGTTGCAGAGAGTGGCCATATAGCCAGCATAATGTCTGGTTTTAGTGATCCAGCTCTGCAGGGGCAACTTCCAGATAGTATTGCCTTTGACCAAACAGTGTTGAGCAGCTTTAACTTAAGTTTATTTGCCATTTTGTTGGTGTTAGTTCCTGCCCTTTTGTATTTAATTGCAAAAAAAGCACCCACAACACCTACCAACTTGCCAATTTACAGCCCTGACCTTTCAAAAAAAACACACCTAAAGGGTGCCGAAAAACTAGACCAATCTAATGTCTTGGGTATTGGGTTTGGATTGCTTGTATTGACAGCATTCTTTTATCAATATTGGGAAGCTCTGGGAGCCCTCTCTATTACTCCAAATTTATTGAATTTTTTCATGCTGGGCTTGGCCTTTTTATTGCATAAAAATTTTAAAAACTTTCTTCATGCTCTAGAAGAAGCTATAAAAGGAGCAACAGGTATTTTAATACAATTCCCGCTTTATTTTGGGGTTATGGGCATCATGCGCGAGAGTGGTATGGTGGTTGAAATCTCAGATTTTTTTGTATCTATTTCTACAACACAAACCCTCCCTATTTTTACCTTTATAAGCGCTGGGTTGGTTAATATCTTTGTGCCAAGTGGGGGAGGACAATGGGCCATACAAGGACCCATTGTCATTGAATCTGCACTCAAACTAGGAGTAGCGTTGCCAAAAGCAATTATGGCTCTGTCTTACGGTGACCAAATAACTAATATGTTGCAACCCTTTTGGGCACTGCCCTTGTTAGGAATCACAAAGCTTAAGGCGCGGGAGATTTTACCCTATACACTATTACTTATGTTGCTTGGTAGTGCTGTTTATATTATAGGCCTTTTGTTGATATGATGTATGTACTTGATCAAAAATTGTGGTTTCCAGATCCTTGCTCATCAAATGAGCATGGTATTGTAGCTGTTGGTGGTGATTTGTCTGCAGAGCGCGTTTTGTTGGCATACACACAAGGAATATTTCCATGGTTTTCTGAAGATGAGCCCATTATTTGGTGGTGTCCAGACCCTAGAATGGTATTGTACCCAACCGAATTTAAAATATCAAAATCGTTTAAAAAAACACTACGCACTACGTCCTTTACCGTAACGTTTAACACTGCCTTTTCTGCGGTGATTGAGGCCTGTTCAAAGATGGAACGACCAGGGCAAGAAGGCACATGGATTACTCAAGAAATGAAAGAAACCTATGTGGAGTTACATCGGCAAAACATTGCGATTTCTATTGAGGTTTGGGATAAAGACATATTGGTAGGTGGCTTGTACGGCATGCACCTGCCTAGTTTCAAGTTGTTTAGCGGGGAGAGTATGTTTAGTAAAAAAACAGATGCTTCAAAAATTGCTTTTGCACATTTAGTGGCTTGGAGCATAGAACAAAAACACACCCTAATTGATTGTCAAGTATACACTAGTCATCTAGAGAGCCTTGGCGCAAGAGAGATTGACAGAGAAGTATTTTTATCCAACCTAAGAGGAGAATGAGCCATTTTCCAAACTTCAATCTCATATAAATATCCTTAAAGCATTGGTAATTCATTAAAGTTTCAGATTTTTATAAAAAAATACGCATGAAAACATTTTTACACAAGTATATAGCCCTAGGATTGCTCTTTGCAACCACAATTGTAAGTGCACAATTGCCAAAGGGGTTAACTGATGCTGAAAAGCAAATAATTGCAGAGTACCAGTTTACAAACTATACCATGACGCCTCCTCCAAGTGTTCCTGTTAGGGCAGCTGCAGAGTGGGAAGAAATAGAGTACTTGGTAATTACTTGGGAGCCTAATTATGATGGAATTTTAACTCAAATTGTTGCTGCTGGAATTCAAGAATGTAAGGTGGTTATAACCACTCAAAATCAAAATGCTGTTACTAATACACTCACAAATGCAGGCATTGATTTAACCAATGTTATTTTCTTGGATAGAAACTGGGATAGCATTTGGATACGTGATTATGCAGGAAATACAATTTATGAAAATGAAGTTGGAGACAGAGCCCTTACAGATTGGATTTACAATAGGCCCAGACCAAATGACAATACAGTGCCAGAGGGGCACGCGACACTTCTAGAAATACCTTTATACGTTACCGATACAGCACCTAATGATTTAGTAAATACAGGAGGAAACTATATGAGTGATGGTTTAGGAAATGCCTTTGCCTCTGAGCTGATATTAGAAGAAAATGAGCCAGGAAACCCCTACAATGTGTCTGCCAAAACAGAAGCACAAATAGATCAAATCATGGAAGATTATATGGGCATCCAGAATTATATTAAAATGACTGCTCTCCCTTATGATGTAATTAATCATATCGATATGCACATGAAACTTATCGATGAGCAAACACTAGTGGTGAGTAGATATCCAGAGGGTGTTGCAGATGGCCCGCAGATAGAAGCAAATATTCAAGAGGTACTGGATAATGAAGTTTCTGCATTTGGAACTCCTTATAAAGTAAACTGGATCGATGCCCCACCAAGTACTAGTGGTAATTATCCAGATAATGGTGGGTATTATAGAACCTATACCAACGCAATGTTTATTAACAAAACGATACTAGTGCCAACATACAGGCCAAATGTAGACGCCCCAGCTCTTGATAAGTGGCGTGATTTAATGCCAGGATACAATGTAGTGGGTATTGATGTAGATAACTCTCCAGAGAACTTAATTGCCTCTTTGGGGGCTATTCATTGTATTACTCATTCTATTGGTGTGGAAAATCCATTGTGGATTGTACATCAGCCCGTGGAGGCATCTGCAGAAAACGCAATGGTTGCATTAGAGGCAAGTATAAAACACAATAGCGGTGTAGCAAATGCTTCTGTTTTTTATAGAAACCTGGGTGCGTCAACTTACCAGGAAGTTTCCATGACCCTTACAAGCAATGACATCTGGACAGTAGATATTCCAGTACAAACAGAAAATGTGGAGTATTATATTTGGGCCCAGGCAACTTCAGGAAAAACACTTACAAGACCCATTGTAGCTCCACAAGGGTATTGGAGCATTCTAGTTGGGGAGCTTGGCGCCTTAGAGTTTAATGTAGACACCATTATGGGGCCTTATCCAAACCCAGCTAGTGATAGTGTAACCTTTAAGTTTAAGGATGTAGAAGGAGCCCTTGAGGTTACAATTACCAACATACTTGGGCAAGAGTTATATCGCAGGCAAGTATCACAGCGCAATGGTACCCTAACACTTAAATTACAAGAGAACTGGAGGGGCGCCTTGTTTGCAACCTTTACAGGAAGATTTGGAAGCACAACTAAAAAAATAATAAAGCTGTAGAAAGCAATGATTTTTTAGTACTAAAAAGGAACTGCTGTGTTCTCTTCTTTTATGAACTATTTAAGAATTTATAAATTTGATTAAAACCACATGAAAGTCTTCTCTTGTATTCTCTTACTCTGTGCTTTCTGCTTAAGCAATGTTGTAATGTCACAGACCACTGAAGTAAAAAAGACAGATGTCAATAAGGATGTTGATCTTATAAAAGTATACGAGCAATATGTTGAAGATGGGTATGGAACTGCGGCTGTTTATAAAAAATTAGCAGATGGATACTATTTTAAGAGTGATTACACAACAGCAAAAAAATGGTTTGAAGAATTATTCAAGGCAGCTCCAGCTTTAAGTAAAGAGTATAAGAACCGTTATATTCAAACCCTCCGGGCCCTAGATATAGATCCTGCTAATAATAGGTATCTTAAGCCCATTAATTAAAACCGTAGTGATTATTTTTGTTGTAAACCAATTAATTTGTTTGCAGAAAAACAGCCTTATAAGGCCATTACTGTGTATTAAAAAGAGGTGCCTAGTCTAAATAAGTATTAGATTAGGCACCTCTTTTAAAAGTATAAACAGTTTTTTTATTGTTTGATAAACTTCACTGTTTTGTTTGCTGTCTCTGTTTTTAAGACAGCAAAGTATACACCAGTGTCTAAAGCTGCTGTTTCAACAGAGAAGTTTCTTGCCTGTGGAGTTATATTTTTTACACGTTGTCCAAGGGTATTGTAAATGGCAAATTCAGTAATTTGCTCATCAGATTGGATATGTATAATATGGGTTGTTGGATTAGGATATAGAGCAACATTAATAGTGTTAAACTCACTAGCTCCTAGAGTATTGCTAGAAACAACTACGCTTCCCAAGGCTACTTCATTTGTAGGGTTTTCATTTAAACCCTTTATTTGAAATCCATATTGAACAAAAGCATCAGTAGATTCAACATTATCATAGGTTAATGAAAATTCTGTTCCATCTCCACCTAAAAGGGCATATTGTTCTTTTAAAACTGAAAAGTCTGCATTAAATACTTTGATAAACGCTGTGGCCTGGTAGGTAGATAAAACCATTGTTGTATTTACAGTATCTCCTGAGCTTAATAATGATATTATTGATTCTCCAACAATATTACTAACCATTAATACTGGAATAGTAACAGCTGCGCCATCATCTCCTGGAGCCATTACAATTGGTGCTCCTTCTACATTATTTACCATAATAACAGCAATTGCACCAGCGTTTTGAGCGTTTAATGATTTTGAGCCAAATTCACATATCCCTCTTCTAATTACGGCAACTTTTCCTTCTAGAGCCGCTGCGTTAGTAATTGCCTCACAGGCATCGTTTTGGTCAGGGTCTGCATTTTCATCGATCACTAGAACTGCATCCTCTGTTAAAGCTGTAGCTGTAAATGCTCCTCCAAAACCACCTGCAACAGCTTGATGACCTCCCGTTAAAGGCCCGTTGTTTACACTAAATAAGAGCGTTCCCTTTCCATCAAGAGTATTGGAGGTGACAGCTCCTTCAAAAGTAAGTGGGCTTCCAACCAATGAATTATCCTCAACATATGTGTTTGCTTCAAAAACCTTGTTTCCAACAAATGTTGTTTGATCTACCCAAAATGGATCTGTACCGTTGTCCCAAGTATTGAAATTAGGTTGTAATGTTAGAGTGTTATTTGAAGTATCAACTACAGTCTTTAAATCTGGTATACCCCAAGCTTGACCAAAAACAAATGCTCCGCCATTTGCACTTGTTTCAAATACATTTGCATATCCAACTTGTTCTGCATTTGCGTTTACGGTTACTGTGTTTTGAGCAATACCCATAAAGGTAAAACAACAAATTAAGGCGATTGTGAAATAATTTTTTTTCATGATTTTAATTTTTAATTAATAAAGAGTAAGATACTGAATTTAGTTTTTAGTTTTCAATTAGCTACAATAATACATATTTGGTAAAAGGAATCCTTTTTTTGAGGGCTATAGTTAAAAGTTCTTAAAAATTATTTTCGAATTATTAATGGTAGTAAGTTTGTGTATATAATTACGTCATACCTTTTATGAAGACTCAAGACCTACAAACAATACAAACAAAAGAGGCATTAATAGTTGCCGCCCTAGATACCGCTATGTCTTATAAAGCATACCGTGAACGGGTGTTAAATCATGTTAAAAGTGAGACTTCAACAGGGCCAAATCAAACACAAGCACTTGTTAATTATACCAAGCTCAATGACGCAAGAATGAGACGTCTGGATAAAACCACTACAATTTCAGAATCTGCACACGCACTTTTTTCTCATTATGAAAAGAAAGTTACTTGGCTAGTGTTAACAGAAAGTTGGTGTGGTGATGCAGCACAATCTTTGCCAATACTTAATAAAATTGCTATTATAGCACCCCATCTTAACTTAAAAGTAGCTTTGCGAGATGAGCATATAGATCTAATGAAGCACTTTTTAACCAATACGGCAATGGCTATTCCAAAGTTAATAGCCGTCGATAATGCCTCAAACATTGTTCTTGGAACATGGGGACCAAGGCCAAGTGTTGCTACACAAATGGTAGCAGACTATAAAGCAGCTCATGGAACGCTAAGTCCAGAGTTTAAAGAAGATTTACAGCTTTGGTACACCAAAGATAAAGGGCTGTCTATTGTAGCAGATATTGAGGCTTTACTCAAGTAAAAACAAAGTGATGTTTCCCCCAAATAGATTTGTGTAAACACGGCGTAGATTTACAGACTATTCATTTGTTTGTGTCGTGAAATGTGCGATGACCCCTTGAATAGTCACTGCATTATTAACTTCAAAATCACCAATTTTGGTGCGGCGTAATGCCGATAGATGTCCGCCATTGTCTAGTGCTTTTCCAAAATCATGAGCCAAGGACCGTATGTAGGTTCCTTTGCTGCAGGCCACCCTAAAGTGTACATCAGGTAGATCAATACCTGTAATTTCAAAGCAAGAAATATGAACTGGACGCTTTGGGATCTCTACTGTTTCACCAGCCCTGGCATATTCATACAAGCGTTTCCCTTCTTTTTTCAGGGCTGAAAAAATTGGAGGTTGTTGCATAATATCACCCTCAAATTGTTGTGTAGCTTTTAGTATGGCCTCTCGTGAAATAGCAGCAATATCAAAGTTTTGGTCTATATCTGTCTCCAGGTCATAACTTGGTGTGGTAGCGCCTAAAGTAATGGTTCCTGTATATTCTTTGTGTTGGGCCTGGTAGCGCTCTATTTGTTTCGTGAATTTACCTGTACAGAGTATTAACAAGCCGCTCGCCAAGGGGTCTAGGGTTCCAGCATGACCAACTTTAATTTTTTTGATGTTAAACTCCTTACGTATAAGCCATCTCACCTTGTTTACCACTTGAAACGAAGTCCACCCAAGAGGTTTGTCAATTAGCAGTACCTGTCCAGTTTGGTAATCTTCTTTTTGTAGTGTGCTTAAGTCCATATGCTAGTTTAGTTGTATAGCCCTACTGCAATAGCAATCAAACCAACCACCACGCAGTACATGGCAAAGTAAGAAAGCTTACTTTTTTTAACAAGTTTAATCATCCAAGTGCACGCGATGAGCCCGCTTATAAAAGCAGCAATAAAGCCAAGACCTAGTGTCGTAAAATTAGTAGCCTGGGTCGTTAATTCGCCACCTAATAAATCTTTAGCTATTTTTCCAAAGATTAAGGGAATTACCATTAAAAAAGAGAAACGTGCCGCTTTGCTTTTATCATTACCTAATAACACAGAGGTTGAAATTGTAGCCCCACTTCTAGAGATTCCAGGTAACATGGCTACCGCCTGCGATAGACCAATAATTAGTGCGCTTTTAAAGGTAACTGGTTTGCCTGTATTTTTTGATCTATCTGCAAGCCATAATAGCAGCGCAGTAACCAACAACATAGCACCAACAAATGCAATATTACCGCCAAAAAATGACTCTAGTTCTTCTTCAAAAAACAGTCCTATCATTACGGCAGGAAGCATAGAGATTATAATTTTTGACACAAATTGGGTTTGCTCGTTCCAAGAAAATTTAAGCAAGGATGTAATAATCTCAACAATGTCTTTTCTAAAGACCACGATGGTGCTTAGTGCTGTTGCAAAGTGAAGTATAACTGTAAAGAGTAAACTTTCTTCTGGGATAGAGTTGTCTCCCAAAATGGCTTTTCCAAGTTCTAGATGCCCGCTTGAAGAAACGGGTAAAAACTCTGTAAATCCTTGAATAACTCCAAGGATAATAGCGTCTAATGCTTCCATTTATTTCTTTTTTCGAGTGTCTAATAAGATTGCGTACACTTCAATACCAAAACCAATTAAGATAAGTGCAGGTGCTAGACGGATGCGTCTCCAGCTATAAATTTCAGGATTAAAAATAGCAGGATCATCGCTACCCCCACCAGCCATCAATATAAAACCTAGCGCAATAAAGGCAACTCCAATGGCCATAAAAATGTAATTTTTACGTTCAAAAATAAAATGTGGTTTGGCGTTTTCTTTTCGTTTTTTTTCTCCCATAATAGTACCCAAAATTTGGGGTATTTTTTTTAAAGGTTCTTTAATTTCTTGACAAAGGTATAGAATTAAAATTCTGTGAATATGATTTCATTCCCTAAAGCTACTTAGGCAATATGCTTGCTTTGAGACCAAAACCTTATTGTTTTGCTCTAGTAATATAAGTCATCGGTTTGTAAATTTAAAAAGCGTTGTGTTGCAAAATAAGTACTTAGCCATGAGATAAAAACACCCATAAAGAAAACAAATCCAAACAGAGCTCCTAACATCATCTTATCATTTGCTAGTTGGAGATCTGGAAAACTTTTATCACTATAGTAAATCACTACCACCATACCAGTCATTGCCACAAAAGCACCAATAATACCCAAGCGCATACTCCTCAAAATAAAAGGAAGTCTAATAAAACGCTTTGTAGCTCCCACCATTTGCATGGTTTTAATCGTAAACCTTTTTGAATACACCGATAGTCGAATGGAGCTATTAATTAAAAGGATGGCAATCACTAAAAACACAGACGCTAAAACGATAACCCAAAAGCTAATTTTTGCCACATTTTCTGTAAGTTTTTCTATTAAAGGTTTGTCATAGATGATGTCATCTACAAAATCTTTATTCTTAAGCTCTTTAACGATGGATTCAATTTTCTCTGGACTTACAAAGGTAGCGCGCAAACGCACATCAATACTGTTTTGTAGTGGATTGTCTCCTAGATACTCCATAAAGTCCTCCCCAATAGTTGCGCTGTGCTGCTGTGCGGCCTCTTCTTTGGTGACGTAGATAGCTTCTTTTGTAAAATCTGCTAAGGCAAGGCTTTGTTTGAGTTGGGTTATCTCGGTTTCTTTTGCAGTGTCTTTTAAAAATACAACAAGCGGTATTTGTTCTTTAAAATAGTCACCTACTTTTTGGCTGTTTAACACCAATAAGCCTAGAATACCTAGCAAGAACAGTACTAAAGAGATACTCAAAACCACTGAAAAATAAGAGGAAATCAATCTGCGTTTCTGAAATGTTTCGAAAGAGGATGCCATAGGGTTGTATAACTAGAATTGCATGTATATGTTGTGCCGTAAAAATACAAAATTCATTGAAAAAGCAGGTATCCCTTAGACAGAACTTAGCGTGTATCTCTTTAGGAATCGCCTCAAGCTACATAATTAGATTAAAAAATTGCCTTGTGCTATATAATCTTTGAAAATGTTAACCCCGTTTCACCCTTATTTAGACAGAAACCTTGTCTTAATTTCAATTTCAAGTTTAGGGCTTCGTCCCTTTAGCATTTCAGACAATAACTGTAAATTTGTTTCTTCATAAACGCAGGAACAATGAGCAAGTATCATTTTAATGAGATAGAGACCAAATGGCAAAAACATTGGGCAGATCACGGAACCTTTCACGCAACTAATAATAGCCAAAAGCCAAAGTATTATGTGTTAGACATGTTTCCTTATCCATCTGGTGCAGGCTTGCATGTTGGTCATCCATTAGGATATATTGCTAGTGATGTGTATGCGCGTTACAAGCGCCATAAAGGTTTTAACGTATTACATCCTCAAGGCTATGATTCATTTGGCTTGCCTGCAGAGCAGTATGCCATACAAACAGGACAACATCCTGCACAAACCACCAAAGTGAATATTGATGGAGGTACAGACAAACAAGCAAACCGCATCGCTGGATATAGAAAACAGTTAGATAATATTGGTTTTTCTTTTGATTGGAGCAGAGAAGTGCGAACATCAAACCCAGAGTACTATAAATGGACGCAATGGATTTTCACAGAATTATTTAATAGTTGGTATTGTAAACACAGTGACAAAGCGCGAAGTATTTCAGGCTTAGTAAGCCTTTTTGAAAAAGACGGGAATGCCAATGTAACTGCTATTTGTGATGATGGGATTGAAATATTTACAAGCAAGGAGTGGCTTGCTTTTTCTTCAAAAATACAACAGCAAATACTGTTAGGGTATAGATTAACATACCTTGCAGAGACCGAAGTAAATTGGTGCTCAGAATTAGGAACCGTTTTAGCCAATGACGAGATAGTAAATGGGCTAAGTGAGCGCGGAGGTTATCCTGTTGTGCGTAAAAAAATGAAGCAATGGAGCATGCGCATATCTGCATATGCAGAACGCTTGTTACAAGATTTAGACACTCTAGACTGGAGTGAGTCCATCAAGGAAACCCAGCGTAACTGGATTGGAAAATCTGTAGGTGCAACTGTTGTCTTTGATGTGAAGGGCCATGATGCTAAAATTCCTGTTTTTACAACAAGACCAGATACCATTTTTGGTGTTAGCTTTATGACCTTGGCACCAGAACATGAATTGGTGGCAGACCTTACAAACTCTAAGCAAAAAGCAGCGGTAGATGCGTATGTAAAATCTACAGCAAAAAGAAGTGAACGTGAGCGAATGGCAGATGTAAAAACAATTAGTGGTGTTTTTACTGGAGCCTATGCAGAGCATCCTTTTACCAAAGAACCTATCCAGATATGGATTGGAGATTACGTTTTGGCAGGCTACGGGACAGGCGCTGTTATGGCGGTTCCTTGTGGAGACCAACGTGATTATGATTTTGCCAAACATTTTGATTTGCCCATTCCAAATGTTTTTGAAGCCGCAGATATTAGTGAAGCAGCCTTTAGCGATAAAGACACTGCTGTGATTGCAAATAGTGATTTCTTGAATGGATTAAAATATAAAAAAGCAGTAAAACTGGCTATTTATGAGTTAGAAAAAATAGGGGCAGGTGTTGGAAAAACAAATTATAGATTACGTGACGCGGTATTTTCCAGACAGCGTTATTGGGGAGAACCTTTTCCTGTGTACTATAAAAATGGAATGCCTCAAATGATAGCTGTAGCGCATTTGCCAATCAAGCTTCCTAACATTGAAAAATACCTTCCTACAGATACAGGTGAGCCGCCTTTAGGGCGTGCAGATGCTTGGGCCTGGGACAGTCAAAAATGTGCTGTAGTAGGAAATAAATTAATAGATAATGAGACTGTATTTCCAATAGAGTTGAACACCATGCCCGGATGGGCAGGGAGCAGCTGGTATTTCTTTAGGTATATGGAAAAAGAAAACCGAGATACTGTCTTTGCTAGCAAACAAGCGCTAGCCTATTGGCAAAATGTTGATTTATACATTGGAGGAAGTGAACACGGTACAGGACACTTATTGTACAGCCGTTTCTGGGTTAAATTTTTACATGATATGGGTCATGTTCCAGTAAAAGAACCGTTCCAAAAAATGATCAACCAAGGAATGATTTTGGGAGAGAGTGCTCTTGCATATAGAGTTGCGGGAGAAAATAAATTTGTTTCTCAAGGTAAAAGAGAAGGCTATACCATACAAGCTATTCACACAGATGTTTCTTTTGTTAATGCTTCAAACGAGTTGGATATTCAAGCATTTAAAAACTGGCGTGTAGAGTTTGAAAATGCCGAGTTTATACCAGAAGATGACGGTACTTTTAAAGTAGGTCGGGAGGTCGAAAAAATGTCCAAATCCAAATACAATGTGGTAAATCCAGATGATATTTGTAGCCAATATGGCGCAGATACCTTGCGTATGTATGAAATGTTTTTAGGGCCACTTGAGCAAGCAAAACCTTGGAGCACCGCAGGTATTTCTGGGGTACATAGTTTCTTGAAAAAACTTTGGCGTTTGTTTCACACTGGAGCAGATGAGCTTTTTACTGTTTCACAAACTCCAGGAAGTAAAGATGCCTTAAAGGTGTTGCATAAAACCATTAAAAAGGTGGAAGAGGATATCGAGAACTTTAGCTTCAACACCTCTGTTTCTACCTTTATGATAGCAGTAAATGAATTAACTGCTCAAAAGTGTAATAACAAAGACATACTTGAATCTTTAACTGTTTTAATTTCACCATATGCGCCTCACATCGCAGAGGAGCTATGGAGTAAGCTAGGGCACGACACTAGTATTTGTGAGGCTGCTTTTCCAGCCTTTGACGCCAGCCATTTGGTGGAGACCAGTAAAGAGTATCCTATTTCTTTTAATGGCAAGATGCGTTTTAAAATGGAGTTACCTCTTGATATGAGTAAAGAAGATATTGAGGGGGCTGTTATGGCAAATGAAAAAACCATTCAACAACTAGAGGGTCGCACTCCTAAGAAAGTAATTGTAGTGCCTGGAAAGATTATTAATATTGTAGGATAATTAACTCCCCCTATATAAACACATAGCCCTTGCAGAAATATACCGCTGTTTTGAGTATATAAAAGCCTACAAGGCTATTGGGTCTGCCTGTCTAAATAAAAAAAACAAGATACATTACTATTCTAGTCCCAAGTATTGCTTCGTATTCAAGAATTTACACTACTAAAAACTGCTTTTTGATTTACAATGACAATGATTTAAATTATATTTTATACTTATGTAATTAAGGGAAACCTATAACGACACATAAATAAATTATTTTTTATTTGCTGCATTAAAGATCTGTGTATAAGGGTTTGTCAAGAAAACCCAAAACCAACCAAAGGCCATAACCTGATCGTAGACTTCATAATTAACATAAACCAACCATGATGGAAGCATAATGTTTTGGTAACATCAACTTTCTAATATCGATGCATCTTTGTTCGTATATTGTTGATGTAATTTAAAAACAACCTATGAAAAAAGTATTAACAATCATTTTTATTTTATTAATTACACTAGCTGTTAATTCACAGAATACTGCCGAAGTTTATTTTAACAGAGGTATTGTAAAACATAATTCAAAAGACTATAATGGAGCAATAATCGACTTCACTAAAGCTATAGAGATCAACCCTAATAATTCTTATGCTCATTATAATAGAGGTTTTTCAAAAAGTAATTTAAAAGACTATCATGGAGCAATACTCGACTACACTAAGGCTATAGGATTTAATCCTAAGTACGCTGAAGCTTACTATAATAGAGGTAATTTAAAATATAATTTAAAAGACGACTACGGAGCAATAGCTGATTACACTAAAGCTATTGAAATTAACCCTAATTACGCTGAAGCTCATTTCAATTGCGGGGTTTTAAAAAACAATCTAAAAGACTATCATGGAGCAATCGCTGACTATACAAAAGCCATAGGGGTTAGCCCTAATTATGCGTATGCTTATTTTAACTGTGGCATTTCAAAATATAATTTAAAAGACTATTACGGAGCAATCGCTGATTACACGAAAGCTATAGAGATTAACTCTAAGTACGCTGAAGCTTATTATAATAGAGGTGTTTCAAAATATGCTCTTGGAGACGAGAATGGTGCTTGTCAAGATGGTCATAAAGCAAAAGAATTAGGATATGGCACTTCTAATTTTACGAACCTTGAGTGTCATTAAATATATCCAAAGTCACGGATTTGTTGATAGGTGTTTTTTTTGTTTTAACGTTATTTAAAATTGATTCCAATCGTTTTGTATCTTCGAGCTATAAGGAAGGGTGTTTAAGTTTAAAAAACACTTACTTGCCTGTTGTAAATCCTTTACAAAAATCCTGTAAGATATAGCACGCTTTTTGTTACACTTAAATTAAATAAAACTAGAGGCTGTTATGGTTGGATATTATATTGTTGCCGGACTTATCTTTTTATTGAGTTCTTATGTTAGCAAAAAATTAAAAAGAAAGTTCAAGTTCTATGCTAAAGTAACATTGAAAAATGGAATGAGCGGTAGAGAAATCGCCGAAAAAATGCTTGCAGACAATGGCATAACAGATGTTGATGTTATTAGTGTAGGTGGGCAGCTTACAGATCATTACAACCCACAAAATAAAACAGTAAACTTAAGTGAGTTGGTCTACAACCAGCGAAATGCCTCTGCGGCAGCTGTTGCAGCTCATGAAGTAGGTCATGCAGTACAACATGCAACAGCCTATAGTTGGCTCACCATGAGAAGTAAAATTGTACCTGCTGTAGGTATTGCTAGTAAATTATCAAACATTGTAATAATGATAGGGTTGGTGCTTTCTGGAACGGGGTCTGTTTTTGGAACCAATATTTTTTTATTAGGGATTATTTTATTTGCAATAACAACAGCTTTTTCTATAATTACTCTGCCCGTTGAGTATGATGCAAGCAATCGTGCTTTAGCATGGCTAGAAAAGGAACGTATAGTTACTCAAGAAGAATTAGTGGGGTCAAAAGATGCTTTAAAATGGGCGGCAAGAACCTACCTGGTTGCAGCTTTAGGATCTTTGGCAACACTGCTGTATTTTATAATGATGTTCATCAACAGAAGATAGAATCGGACTATTTTTGTAAAAAAGCCGGTCTAAAATTAATTTTAGACCGGCTTTTTATATTTTATGGAGGTAGTTTTATCCAACCACATTCATGGGGTTATACCCTAAATAAGGCACCTCTGTTTCTGTAAAGTGAATTCCAAGCTCTTGTAATTCATTTAAGATAGGCTCATACACTTCTTTATTTAGAGGTAGCTGAACTCCAGGAGTGGTAATCTCTTTGTTTAATATCCTAAGGGCCGCAATAGCGACAGGAAGCCCAACTGTTTTTGCCATAGCCGTATAGTGTTGGTCATCACCAATAGCAACCATTTTACTGTCAATTTGATATTTTTTACCATCTAATTCATAGCCAAATTTATGATACATAACAATCATATCCTTGTCATCTGGAGCCAAGCTCCAGCTATCCATAAGTATTTTTTGTAATGCTTGTGCCGGTGTGGCATTTTTAACACCAATGATTTTTGTTGGGTTTAAGATGTCAAGATCTTCAATTTTATTCCACATTAAATCATCTTGGTCAATCTTAAGGCTGTGCCTGAGTTTTAAAGCAACGGTATCTGTGGGCGAATAAGGTAAAAAGCTATTTACAAATTCAAGGTAACTTAAGGTTTCAGAATTTGGAATTGTGTAGGTGTCATCTGTCATACCAAGATGCACAAACATATTCCATGCCTTACTAAATCCAACACGGCGAATGGTTCCTCTATATAGAGTAAGGATGTTTTCTAGGCCATATACGTTTTGATATTTTAAACTATTACGGTTGGCGTATACTTCAAATTTACCGTACCCTTCAACTTCAATAAATTCAGTTCTTCTAAAGAGTCTATTGTAGGGGATGTATTTAAATTTTCCTTCTTGAATAAATTCTGCGGCACCACCTTGTCCTGCTAGTACAACATTACGAGGATTCCATGTAAATTTATAATTCCATAGATTGTTGTCACTTTGTGGAGCAACCAAGCCTCCTGTAAAACTTTCAAATAAGAGCATTTTGCCCCCTTTGTCTTTAATACGGTCAATAACTTGCATTGCACTCATGTGGTCAATGCCTGGGTCCAGCCCTATTTCATTCATAAACACCAACCCTTTTTCTTTTGCCATAGGGTCCAGCAGTTGCATTTCATCGCTAATATAAGAGGCTGTCACCAGGTGTTTCTCATATGTTATACAATCTCGAGCAACTTCTATGTGAAACCTAGCAGGTAGCATAGAAATAACAACATCACTATTTTTAACGGCTTGTTTACGTTGCTCTTCGTTAGAAACGTCAAGCAAAATACCCTGCCCATTTGGGTGGCCACTGGTTAGTTTTTGTGCGTTTTGTATGTTGATATCTCCTATGGTTAAAAATAGTTTTTCTGTAGTACTTTTTTCTAATAGGTATTTAATTAAACTTGTTGCAGAACGTCCGGCGCCAATAATTAATATGTTTCTCATCTGTTTTGTTTTGGGTATCTTTATATTAATATGAAGACAATGACGAAAATACAAATTTGTAACATACACTATGATGAAATACCATAAAAATATAGTCCTTTCTGCTAGTGTTTTGGCAGCAGTTGCTATTGGGCTAGGAGCTTTTGGTGCCCATGGCCTTAAAAAACTCATTTCGGTTGAATCTCTTGCGGTATTTGAAACAGGTGTTACCTATCAAATGTATCATGCTCTAGCATTACTGGCCTTGGGGTTAAGTAGTGTTGTATCTTCAAAAACAATACGTATTGTCTTTAGGTTCTTTGTTTTTGGAATCTTGTTTTTTTCTGGCTCCTTGTACCTTTTAGCCCTTAAAACTGCCATGCCGTTTTCTATTTCTTTTTTAGGCCCTGTGACCCCTATAGGGGGCTGTTTGCTAATTTTGGGTTGGGCGCGTTTGGCATATGGTGTCATTAAAAATAAATAAAGAAGTTTTAATTCTAGCGTACTTTATTGCTTTTGGAATACGTGATGTTCTAGAACTTATTAACACTCAAATGGGATAACTAAGAAAATATAGCATTATTTTTTAGTTATGTTTTATTATTTTTGCTTTACAACAATTAAAATAAAGTATGGCGGCTAATAACCAAACTACAAAGACGATTTCGATTGATCAATACGGAATCAATAATGCAAAAGTTAACTATCAACTTTCTGCGGCAGAGCTTCACAAACAAACAGTTCAAAAAGGACAAGGAAAAGAGGCCGATAATGGCGCCCTTGCAGTAAATACTGGCGAGTTTACAGGTCGTTCTCCTCTAGATCGTTTTATTGTAAAAGATAAGGTTACCCAAGATAAGGTTTGGTGGGGAGCTATTAATATCCCTTTTGATACAGATAAATTTGACGCATTATATAATAAAGTTACAGACTACCTCTCTAGTAAAGAAGTATATGTTCGTGACAGTTATGCTTGTGCTGATTCCGACTATAAACTAAACATACGTGTGATCAATGAATATCCATGGTCTAACATGTTTGCATACAATATGTTTTTACGCCCAAAAGCCTCTGAGTTAGAAGGTTTTGATCCAGAGTGGTTGATTGTAAACGCCCCAGGATTTATGGCAGATGCTGCTGTGGACGGAACACGCCAACATAATTTTGCGATCTTAAACTTTGAAAAGAAAATTGCTTTAATTGGAGGTACAGGATATACAGGAGAAATTAAAAAAGGAATCTTTTCTGCTTTAAATTTTATTTTGCCAGTTTACAAAAATACCTTGCCAATGCACTGTTCTGCAAACATTGGGGATGATGGCGAAACGGCTATTTTCTTTGGCCTATCTGGAACAGGTAAAACCACCTTATCTGCAGACCCCAAGCGTAAGCTAATTGGTGATGATGAACATGGCTGGACTTCAGAAAATACAATTTTTAATTTTGAAGGAGGTTGTTATGCTAAGGTGATTAACCTATCTGCAGAAAATGAACCTGACATCTATAAAGCTATTAAGACTGGAGCTATTTTAGAAAATGTTGTCATGGATGACCAGGGAGCAGTAGATTATGAAGATATTTCAATCACTCAAAACACTCGTGTAAGTTATCCAATTGATCATATTGACAATATCCAGGAGCCTTCTTTAGGGAAGAATCCTAAAAATATATTCTTCTTAACAGCAGATGCATTTGGAGTATTGCCTCCAATATCCAAGCTAACGCCAGGACAAGCAGCATATCATTTTATAAGTGGTTATACCGCTAAGGTTGCAGGAACTGAGGCTGGAGTTACAGAGCCAATGCCAAGTTTTTCAGCTTGTTTTGGAGCGCCGTTTATGCCTTTACACCCAACCAAATATGCCGAAATGCTAAGTAATAAAATGAAAGAGGCTGGTGTAAATGTTTGGCTAGTAAATACAGGATGGACCGGCGGCCCTTACGGGGTTGGAAATAGAATGAAGTTGAAATATACGCGTGCTATGATAACAGCGGCTATGGACGGGTCATTAGATGCAGCAAATGAAGGTAATTATCACACACATTCTGTCTTTGGATTAAATCAACCTAGAGTCTGTCCTAATGTACCAACAGAGGTTTTGAGCCCACGCGGCACATGGAATAATGACCAAGGGTATTATGAAACGGCAAACAAACTAGCAGCTTCTTTTAAAGCAAATTTTAAGCAATTTGAAGAGTATGCTAGCCAAGAGATACTAGCAGGAGCTCCACCAAAAGGCTAGTAGAGAGTTTTTATAGGCATAAAAAAAATCCGATATAATTTCTATATCGGATTTTTTTATTGTGTTTACTTAAATACTACGGTATGCTATTTTTTATTTTGTTCTTTGATGTACTTTTCTAGCGCCATAGTCATCGAAGGCGTCTCTGGTGTTGGTGCTTGGATGTCTACCCGAAGCCCTTTTTCTAATGATGCCTTTACTGTTGTATTTCCAAAGACAGCAATACGCGTTTCGTTTTGTTGAAAATCTGGAAAGTTTTCAAAAAGTGATTCAATACCACTTGGGCTAAAGAAGACTAGAATGTCATAATACACATCCCTTAGGTTACTCAAATCACTAACAACCGTCTTGTAAAAAACAGATTCTGTCCATTCTACGTTTAATTCGTTTAAAACTCTTGGAACTTCTGGTTTTAGTTTATCACTAGCAGGAAGTAAAAACTTTTCTGTTTTATATTTTTTAATTAAGGGAGAGAGCTCTGTGAAAGTTCTCTTACCTACATAAATTTTACGTTTGCGATACACTACGTATTTTTGTAAATAATACGCTACAGCCTCACTTTGGCAAAAATACTTCATAGTGTCTGGCACCTTAAAGCGCAACTCTTCAGCAATTCTAAAGAAATGATCTATCGCGTTTCGACTTGTTAGGATAATTGCTGTATAGCTATTAAGATCTACTTTTTGAGAGCGAACATCTTTACCAGAGACTCCTTCTACGTGGATAAAAGGAATGAAATCTATTTTAACCTTTTGTCTATCAATAAGGTCAAAATAAGGCGAGTTTTCTACCTTGGGTTCAGGTTGGGATACTAAAATAGTTTTTACTTTCATAAGCATCACTTTTTTTAAATTTCAGCCAGCTACGTAAATACTTTGTATAGTATTATGTAGGGCGATATTTCCAGGGCGCAAAGATACAAAATAAAATAAAAGAAGTTGCGAATTATTAATTTTCCGTTCGTTTTGTAACTATAAAACAGCGCAACCACATTAAGGCAAACAATTACCAGACCAAATGCTAGGATGATTTCTTTGTTTGTAGGAATGATGTACACCAAAACAAACAGTGTAAGTAAAAACAAAAAACTCATAAGGTTTCTGTAGCTCAATTTTTGGTAAATATATTGGTGTATAATATTTTCAATATTAAAAATGATTCCAATTATTTTTTCCAAAGACATTTTTGAAACAACAAACACAACAAAACCAATTACTAATTTTATGAATAAAAAAGGATCATTGTTGACAATCGATGGGTATTTCCAGAGCATAGCTTGGTATAACAGCAAGGGAATACAAATAGCCTGTGGAATAAATAACAAAACATTAAACAGATGGTATAGCGGGTCTTTTTTTCCGAAAACAAAAAAGTACTTGTTTGTTATGGGCAACCTTAGAAACTCTTGAAACCTTAGTGGATATGCTATTTTTGCAATGGTTGTAATGACGATACAGGCTACTATAAGTAGGGTAATCCAGTCTTGTGAGGTGTAAATTCTTTCTAGATACTGCACAGCATTTTTTTACGTTAAAGATAGCGTATTGTAGAAGATGTAAAGGGGAGTAAATACATTTTTTTACATACAACATGTGGTTTAAAAAAAGTACCTTTGTACTATAAAACAAGAAGTATGTCAAACGCCTTGGTTGTGATACCAACGTACAATGAGATTGAGAATATTGAACGATTGCTGCGCAGTATTATAATGTTGCAACGAGACTTTGATATGCTGGTTGTTGATGACAACTCGCCAGACGGCACTTCTGTATTGGTTGAAAAACTAACCCTTGAGTATCCAGAGAGAATCTTTCTGCTAAAAAGAGATGCTAAATTAGGTCTAGGGGCCGCCTACATTGCTGGTTTTAAATGGGCACTGACTAAAACATACTCCTATGTTTTTGAAATGGATGCAGATTTTTCACACAATCCTAAAGACTTACTTAGCTTATATAATACCTGTGAGCATGAAGATTGTGATATGGCCATAGGATCCCGGTATGTTACTGGTGTAAATGTTGTAAACTGGCCTATGAATAGAGTCCTCCTGTCATGGGGAGCATCAAGATATGTGAGATGGGTAACAGGAATGAATATTGATGATACCACGGCAGGTTTTATTTGCTATAAACGCCATGTATTAGAAACCATCAACCTTGATGCAATAAAATTTGTTGGTTATGCATTTCAAATAGAAATGAAGTTTAAAACCTATCTCAGTAAATTTAAAATAAAAGAAGTGCCTGTTATTTTTACAGACAGAACAAAGGGCGTATCAAAAATGAGTAAAGGAATTATTTCTGAAGCCATTTTTGGAGTTCTAACCATGAAATTAAAAAGTATATTTAACCGATTAGAAATATAATGACTACAGTTTTAATAAAAAATGCCCAAATAGTAAATGAAGGAACGATTATCAATGGTGATGTTCTAATCGAAGGAGATCGCATTGCTGAAATTGCAGATACTATTAGCGTAAAGAGTGCAGACACTAAGGTAATAGATGCAGACGGGTTTTATCTAATTCCAGGAATGATAGACGATCAGGTTCATTTTAGAGAGCCAGGACTTACGCATAAAGCAACCATTAAAACAGAATCTCGCGCGGCAGTGGCAGGTGGTATAACCTCTTTTATTGAGATGCCTAATACAGTGCCTCAAGCAACTACCATTGATTTGCTAGAAGAAAAATTTGCTATTGCAGCTAAAGATGCTCATGCTAATTATTCTTTTATGTTTGGGGGCACGAATGATAACCTATCCGAAATATTAAAAGTAGATAAAACAAAGGTGGCTGGATTGAAGTTGTTTTTAGGTAGCTCTACAGGGAATATGTTGGTAGACAATCCAAAAGTGCTAGAAGAAATATTTAGCAAAACAGATTTGTTAATCTCAACACACTGTGAAGACGAGGCAACAATTAAGAAAAACCTAGAAGAAGCTATTGCCAAATATGGCGAAGATATACCCATAGAAAAACATCCCGAGATACGTAGCGAAGAGGCCTGTTATATTTCTTCTTCTCAAGCCATAGCCTTGGCTAAAAAAACAGGAGCAAGGTTGCATGTTTTTCACATTTCAACAGCAAAAGAAACGAAGCTTTTTGATAAAAAAAAGCCGCTTAAAGACAAAAAGATAACTGCCGAGGTTTGTATTCATCACCTTTGGTTTACCGATGAAGACTATGCCTTAAAAGGCACTAAAATTAAATGGAACCCAGCAGTAAAAACCAAAAAGGATAGAGAAGGACTCTGGAAAGCCTTAAATGAAGGCCGTATAGATGTTATTGCTACAGACCATGCGCCCCACACCTTAGAAGAAAAAGACAATATCTATACTAAAGCTCCCTCTGGCGGCCCTTTAGTACAACATGCCTTAGAAGCTTTATTTGAAATGCATCGTAAAGGGTATATAACCATAGAGAAATTAGTAGAAAAGGTTGCTCACAATCCCGCCATATTATTTGAAATAAAAGACAGAGGGTATATTAGAAAAGGATACAAAGCAGATTTGGTATTGATAAATCCAAATGCACCCTGGACTGTAACCAAAGATAATATTGTGTACAAATGTGGTTGGTCTCCTTTTGAGGGTACAACCTTTACCGCTAGAGTAACACATACCTTTGTAAATGGACATCTGGCCTACGAAAATGGCAAATTTTCTAAGACTACAAATGCAGAACGCTTAACCTTTAATAGATGATGTTAAAAAACACGTTACATGCCAGGGTTTTAGCCGCCTTAAATAAAAGGTCTCATTTTCTGGTAGCGTGTATTGTTACATCTGTTTTAATTTCATGCCAAGATGTAAAGCGTCCACAAGCACCTTCAAATTTGATACCTCAAGACGCAATGGTTTCTATTTTAGTAGACACCTACTTAATGAATGCTGCACGAAGTATTGATAATAGAACCATAGTAAGTCAAGGTATTTTGTTGGACTCTATTATATATACAACTTATAGAATCGATAGTTTGCAATTTGCCCAGAGCAATGCTTTTTATACTGCAGATCTGGAGCTGTACAAAAAAATATTCTTACAGGTTGAAGAAAAATTAAAAATTGAAAAAACTAAAAAAGACACTATGTATGCCCAATATAAGAGGGTTCAAGAGGTAAAGCGTCTCCAGGACAGCGTTCGGGAAATATTGCTTGATAGCATGCAGAAAATACTTCCGAAAATAAAAAGAGATAGCCTTTCTAGGATACTTAATAAGGCAAATGTAAAAAAACAAACTACAGAAAATTAAGTTTTTAATGTTCCATTTTATAGCGTTTAACCACACGTATTACCGTTTCAGCAACTGGAGTAAAACGAAATTTTAAACAAGCTTCAATTTTATGAGCACTGTAACTTGTGTTTGAATACAGTGATTTCACATTCGTTTTTAATAGCCTTCTTTTAAGTCCAAACAGTCTATTGCCTATAAAATAAAATGTGCTTACCAGTAGTAATTTCCATTGCTCTATTTCCTTAGTAGGAGGTTTTTTATCAAAAGCTAGCGCTAAGTGCTTTGTGAAATCTTGATATCTCATATTGGCCCCAACAAGAATATACCGCTCATTTTTAACGCTACTTTTCATTAAAAGCAACATGCAGTTTACTACATCTTGAACATCAACTACAGCTATGGTTCCCCCTGTGAAGTAGGGCATTGCTTTACTGGCTAGGCTTATAATAGCGCCGCTACCTCTATGCCAGGATCCAGCACCTAAAATAACCCCTGGATTAATGATAATTGCCTTTAGGCCCTCCAGTGTACCGCGCCACACTTCCATTTCTGCAGCGTATTTTGTAAGGCTATATACATTGTTGTCACCGTTTTGATTAAAAGGGGTTTCTTCTGTGGTACTCTTTCCATCAGTTGTGTTTCCAAGTGTTGCAATTGAACTTACATAACATAATTTTTGCACACCCTGAAGTAAAGCTATGTTAACTATGTTTGCGGTTGCTTCTACATTTACCTTTTTTAGGGTCTCGTATTTTTTTGAATCAAATTCTATCATGGCAGCACAATGATACACTTGTGTACAATTTGCAAAAGCCTTTGTGAGTGCGGGTAGATTTGTAATGTCTGCCAAGACCCATTCTATGGTGTTATAAAGTGTTTTTGCTTCTTCTATATTGGTATAATATCCAAATACTTTTTCTACCCGGGCAAGGCTATTTGATTCTCTATAAATGGCGCGCACCTTTGCTCCAGATATTGCTAAAGAATACAACAGGTGACTTCCAACCAATCCAGTACCGCCAGTAACTAAAATCATCCCACTAAAATACGCTATTATAAGCGGTAAAAAAAGATGAATTATGTAAGTTTGTTTAAATTATAAAGTGATGAATATTTCAGATTTTGTTAAAGAATTGCAATGGCGTGGAATGGTGCATGATGTCATGCCCGACACCCAAAAACATTTACTAGAAACCATGCGTAGTGCCTATATAGGTTTTGACCCTACGGCAGACTCTTTACACATAGGAAATTTAGTACCTATTATGCTATTGGCTTTTTTCCAGAAGGCTGGTCATAAACCAGTTGCTTTGGTTGGAGGAGCCACAGGTATGATTGGAGACCCTTCAGGGAAGTCTAGTGAACGTAATTTATTAGACGAAGCCACCTTGCGTTATAATCAAGACTGTGTGCGTGATCAACTATCTCAATTTTTAGACTTTAGCTCTGGAGCCCAAAACCAGGCCGTTATGGTGAATAATTATGACTGGATGAAGGAGTTTTCTTTTTTAGATTTTATTCGTGATGTAGGGAAACATCTTACTGTAAACTATATGATGGCAAAAGACTCTGTTAAAAACAGATTGTCTGGAGAGAATGCAGATGGAATGTCTTTTACAGAATTTACCTACCAGATGGTTCAAGGGTATGACTTTTTGCACTTATATAAAAATAATGATTGCACCTTGCAAATGGGAGGAAGTGATCAATGGGGAAATATAACAACAGGAACCGAATTAATTCGGCGTATTGAAGCAGGTAAAGGATATGCCTTAACCTGCCCGCTGATTACAAAAAGTGATGGTAGTAAATTTGGTAAGAGTGAAGGTGGAAACGTTTGGCTTGACCCTAAAAGAACTTCGCCGTATAAGTTTTACCAATATTGGTTGAATACCAGTGACGAAGATGCAGCCAAATACATTAAAATTTTTACGTTTTTAGACAAAGAGATTATAGATGATATCATCGTCCAGCACAGTGGGCAAGAACACGCCAAAGCTCTTCAAAAAAGATTGGCTCAGGAGGTAACTACAACAGTACATGGCAAATCTGCTTATGAAAAAGCTCAAGAGGCCTCTACTATTTTGTTTAGTAAAACTGCCGCCGAAGATATCAAAAATATTGATGAAGATACTTTTTTGAGCATTTTTGAGGGAGTGCCTATGGCCACCATAGCAAAAGGCGAACTTATTAATGGACTAGACATTATTGCAGCCTTGGCAGAGAAAACAGGTTTTTTAAAATCTAATGGTGAAGCCAGAAGAGCATTAAAAGAAAATTCTGTTTCTGTGAATTTCACTAAAGTAAAAGAGGAACACCTTATTGAATCTAAAGATTTAATTCATGGCAAGTTTATTTTGCTTCAGCGCGGTAAGAAAAATAAGTTTATTATTCAGGTAGAATAACCCTGTTAATGATTCCGTGAAATAGCACAAATAAAAAACATCCATTTTTTTGAAATGGATGTTTTTTATTTTAATCTATCATTAAGTTACACCCTCTAAGATCACTTGTATCAAAGCGGCCTAGTATTTCAAAACTTCCATCTTTATGGGTTCTTCCAAGATCTTGCGTGGCTATAAATGAGCAGGTGTATTGATTGGCCAAATCTATTACATTAATGCCACCTGTTTTACCCTGTACCCATGAACGTGGGTCTTGAGTGTCTCTGGTAAGTATTTTCATCCAAGGAGGACAATTAAAAATACCTTTTCCTTTTGAGTAAGCTTGAGAGAGTAGCTCTGTCATGCCATATTCACTATGTATTGTGGGTACTCCAAACCCTCGCTTTAGCTTTTCATGCAAGGCTTGTTTGATGAGTTCTTTTCTGCGTCCTTTCATGCCTCCCGTCTCCATAACTATAGTATGTTCTAGATTCAATACGTGCAAATCTATTAAATCTAACAAGGCGTATGAAACCCCTATTAACAGGGTTTTCTTTTTTTGCGCCTCTAATTTTTTTAATGTTGCGGCTAATGCATCTAAATTATGTAGATAAAAACCACTTTTAGGATGCTTACTCTTTGTGATAAGTGCATCTGCCATATAGACCAATGAGGAGCCTTCGCGTTCTAGATAGTTTGGCAAAAGAGCTAGAATCGTATAGTCTTCTATGTTTCCATATTGTTGGGTAAAGGCATTCATAAAACTAGCTTCATAGAGTTTTATATCAGCTACATAGTGTTTACTTGTTTCATTTCCAGTGGTGCCACTACTGCTAAATATTTTTTCTGAAACATAATTTTTTGCTAGAATAGTTTTTTGTTTAAAAAAAGTAACTGGCAAGAATGGGATGTCTGTAATCTTTGATACCGTATTTGGATTCACTTTTAACAAATCACAATAGGTCCTGTAAATGGCTACATGTTCGTACTGAAATTTAAAAACCTGAAGTGCTTTATTTTCAAATTCGATTTCGGTTTGTATGTTAAAAATTGGTATAATTGGCATTTTAAAATTTCGGAAGTGACCCTATCAAAAGTACACAATTAAACAATGTGAAAGATACAACACACAGGCTATTGAAAATAAAAAGTGGCTGTCTTAGGCACAAGACAGCCACTTTTGTGTAGTGTGTTACCGGCGCTTATTGTACTATCAGTTTTGTAGAAGAAACCGCTCCGTTTTGAGTTGCTTTTACAATATACATTCCGCTAGTTAAGGCTTCAATGTTTACACGATTTGCATTTTGAGTAGCAAGAACCTCTTTTCCAAGGATGTCAAAAATTTGTATAGAAATAATGCTATTGCTAGTACCTTTTACTTGGATAAAAGTGTTTGCAGGATTAGGTGTCATCACAAAACCTTCGATGGTGTTGTCATTAGCCCCTAAGGTATCTGCAAAATCAGAAATACTTCTTGCAGTAATATAGTAACTACCCTCGTTACGCTCTGTAATAATACCAGAGACTACAGTAGTAGTGCTTGTTGGTACATTTGCGCCAATGTAATCTGCATCAAAGAAAGAGGTTCTAAAGATATAATCTCCACTTTGAGTAAGCATTTGATACTCTGTTCCTACAACCCATGTTGGGTTTGTAGCAGCGTCAATAATTGCATATTCATAGATTCGCACATACTCAGATTCATAATTGTTTGGATTTGCACTTAAATCTGATGCTAGTACAGACTGCGCTACAATTGCATTGCCAGTAGAAGATGATGATATGTTTTGAGTTGGTCTAAACTGCATCATTCCTCCAAACTCGTCTAGTGTACCGGTAAGTCCAGTGATACCATCACCAGAGGCAAGTACTGAGGTGATTATTCCGTTATTGTCATCAATTAAGATAGCAGCGGTAGGATCTTCAATAAATTTTTGATTTCTAAAACTTTGCACAAAAGTAACAACAGCTTCCCCATTCAAGGTATAATCATTGCCAATTGTACCAGCTCTTAGTTCAGCAATTGTATTTACTGTTGATCCTGGCTCACATGATGGTGAGTTAATTGTGTTTGAAATATCACAGTTTGTACTGGTTAATGAATAATCAAAATCTACACCTTCACTAACACCAGAGATGATGATCTCTCCTGAAGCTGTTGTCGATGGATTATCTCCACTAAGGGTTCCTTGTGTAACTGTAACGGTATATGTTGCCGTTCCACCTCCTGAAAAACTTAACGTTGTTGTGTAGGTGTCTGTTCCAGAGGTTACAGCATCACAAGTAACACTTGCAACAAAAACACTTATAGGGCATGCAGAAGAACAGTCGATATTTGCAGCTCTTGGAGTAGGTGTTCCAGCACAAAAACCACCAGTATTAACATCGTATTGAAGAGATTCAACATCTTTCATTCCGTTTATATTCTCATCCCATTGTATTGTCTGGTTTAATCCAGCTAATAATTCTAGATCGTCATCGTCACTAGTTCCGTAGACAACTGCGTCTATAAGGCCACTACTTGTAACTGGCGTGTCATCAGGAAAGTTTGATGCTGCCGCAGAATAGATAGCAATAGCGTCTGCTCCATTTTGAATTGTATTGTCTGGTCCTAAAATAATGTCTGCTCCAGGGAATAAGTCACTTCCAATAATAAAATACCCATTAGCATCAGAAGAGAATCCAGAAAGATCTACTGTTCTATAGCTTTCATTGTCGCTACCATTGTAAAATACAACAATATAGCCATCTAATGATTGATTTGATGATGCGGTGCGAATCTCTAAAAATTCCATATCATCAGTACTGGTTTGATCTGCATCAATCTCTATAATTTGAATAGAATTTTGTGCAATAGCTATGGTTGCGAACGCCAATGCAACTAATAAGGTAATTTTTTTCATTATTATGTTGTTTTAGATTTTCCGTAAATATACTAATTTTGGATTCTTTCTTAAAATAATTTAACGGTAGCTTAATATTGGCTATTGTATAACTGTATATCTTTAAAAAATGATAATTTTACAGTAATTGACATACTGTTTTTAAATTATATGATGAAAAAAAAAGACACCACAATTTTATTGGTAGATGATGAGCTCGATATTTTAGAAATTATTGAATACAATTTATCTGCACAGGGCTATCATGTAATAACTGCCGAGAATGGAGTAGCCGCTATTAGCAAAGCTAAAAAATACAAGCCAAAACTTATTATACTAGATGTAATGATGCCAGAGATGGACGGTATAGAGGCGTGTGAGAAACTAAGAAAGATTCCAGAATTATCTGAAACAGTAATCACATTTCTTACTGCGCGTGGTGAAGACTATTCTCAAGTAGCAGGTTTTGACGCTGGTGCAGATGATTATATCACCAAGCCTATTAAACCAAAAGTACTTGTTAGTAAAGTAAAATCTTTATTGCGAAGATTTAAAACCCAAGAAACTACTGAAGAAATAATAAAGCTAGGAAATATAACAATTAATAGAGAGGAATATAAAATCTTTGTAGGTAAACAAGAAATGGTCTTGCCTAGAAAAGAATTTGAGTTACTTTCTTTACTGGCATCAAAGCCAGGAAAAGTATTTAAAAGAGAAGATATTTTAGACCGCGTTTGGGGTAATGATGTTATTGTTGGTGGCAGGACTATAGATGTTCATATTCGCAAATTAAGAGAAAAAATAGGAGAAACTAAGTTTAAAACTATTAAAGGGGTAGGATATAAGTTTGTAGTATAATGTTTGAAAAATTAAACAAAACATATCGATTTACAGCCCTTACGGCAACTTACATAACCCTGGCACTCACTTTGTTTTTAGGCGTGTTTCTATATGTTATATCGGTTTTTAATGTATGGCATGTAGTGCTTTTTGCTAGCGGTTGCTTTATTGTTTGTTTTGCACTTATTCAATATAGGTTAGAGCGGTTTATATACAAACGCATTAAAAATATTTATGACGATATTTCTTTGCTAGACGCTACCTCGTTTAGTGAAAAGAGTGTTTCTACAGATATGGAAACACTTACCAAAGAGCTAGGGCGCTTTGCTGAAAATAAAAAAATCGAAATTGAAACCTTAAAAGTAAGAGAGAATTACCGCAAAGAATTTATTGGCAATGTCTCTCATGAACTTAAAACACCACTGTTTACTGTACAAGGCTATATCTTAACACTGCTAGATGGTGCCTATAAAGATAAAACGGTACGTAAAAAATATCTAAAGAGGGCTAATAAAGGTGTGGAGCGGTTAATCTTTATTATTAAGGATCTTGATATGATTACTAAATTAGAAGTTGGGGGTCTTGTCCTTGAGAAAGAAAATTTCAATATCATCAAGCTTATTAAAAATGTATTTGACTTGCTTGAAATGAAAGCCACAAAGAAAAATATCTCTTTGGTATTTGATAAAAACTACAAAGAGAGCATTAAGGTTTATGCAGATCAAGAACGCATACAGCAAGTACTCACTAATCTTATTGTAAACTCTATAAAGTATGGTAAAAAAGATGGAACCACAGAGGTGAGTGTTGAGCATCTTATCAAAAATAAAGTAATTATTAGGGTAACAGATAATGGAGAGGGAATTGAACAAGAACATATGCCAAGACTTTTTGAACGTTTCTATAGGGTAGATAAAAGCGGCTCAAGAAAAGAGGGAGGCAGTGGTCTAGGCCTCTCTATAGTAAAACATATTGTTGATGCGCATGATGAAAAAATATACGTAGAAAGTCAACACGGTATTGGTTCAGAGTTTTCGTTCACCATGGAAAAAACTAGTTAAGGATCAATAATTTACCTTGTTTTGCATTCTTGAGTAAAACAAAAGTGTTAATAATTGTCACTGCGCTATATTTCCTTAATTTTGCCAAAAAATTATATTTTGGGTAGTAAAAACAAATTAAAGCGGTTTAGGGAGAATGATACCTTTTCTAATGTGGTGCAACCCTCTAGAGAAGAGGCGGTTGATGATGGTTTGCGTTTAAAGGGAAACTGGAACAAAGCATTTTTTAAAAATAACAATCCTATTGTTTTAGAGTTGGGTTGTGGTAAGGGAGAATACACGGTCAACCTTGCAAAAATGTACCCCAATAAAAATTTTCTGGGAGTAGATATTAAAGGAGCTCGTTTTTGGAGGGGTGCAAAAACAGCACTTGAAGAAGGCCTGGATAATGTTGGTTTTTTAAGAACTCAAATAGAGTTAATCGATGGCCTTTTTGATGAAAATGAAGTAGACGAAATCTGGATTACTTTTCCAGATCCTCAAATAAAATTTAAGCGAACAAAGCATAGACTAACCAATGAAGATTTTTTAAATAAATATAAAAAGATCCTAAAACAACAGGGGCTTATGCATCTTAAAACAGACAGTGAGTTTATGCATGGTTATACACTTGGTTTACTGCATGGATTAAGATTGCCTATAGATTTTGCACATCATGATGTGTATGGCATTGGAGATGAGGCTCCCCCAGAAGTTACGAGCATTCAAACATTCTATGAGAGCCAATATCTGGAGGTTGGAAAAAAAATCACCTACATACGTTTTCGGTTTTCTTCTTAAAAAATAACGTACCTTCACATAGTACTTATGGCCATACTTTTTAACTTTATTATTGGTTTCACAGCCGCTTTTATAGGAGTAATCCCTCCTGGGTTGGTCAATATGTCTGCAGCCAAAATAAGTATGAAAGAAGGCAGAAGAAATGCAATGCTTTTTTCTTTGGGTGTCTGTGTAACGGTAATGTTACAGACCTATATAGCCTTATTGTTGTCAAGATACTTAGACAATAACCCAGAAATTATTGATTTACTGCAGCAAGTAGCTTTAGGAATTTTTATTTGTTTAACGATATACTTTCTTTTTATTGCTAAAGATACCCGCAGGGATGTGCCAAGAAATTTAGTGATAAAATCAAAAAAAACACGTTTTTTTGGCGGCATGTTTATAGCCGGTCTTAATGTACTACCGCTCCCATACTGGGTGTATGTAAGTGTTACGTTTTCTGTCTTTGGCTGGTTTTCATTTGGCACGCCAGAGCTTGTAGCTGCTGTCTTTGCTTCTGGTCTAGGAACCTTTATCATGTTAGCGTTATACATTCATTTTTTTAAACGCAAAGCAACATCTACAAATACGCCACTAAAAGTGAATATGAATTTAATCATTGGTTGTGTTACAGCAATTATCTCTTTAATTACAGCCTTTAAGATTTTCAAAAACTTATAACCATGGAAGATCTTTCTTTTTTCCAAAAAGTATATCAAGTGGTAGTTCAAATTCCCTTTGGCAAGGTAACTAGCTATGGAGCTATTGCAAACTACTTAGGCAGTAAAGGAAGTGCCAGAATGGTTGGCTGGGCCATGAATGCAAGCAACAAGTATGATGTGCCAGCGCACCGCGTTGTTAATAAGAAAGGATTACTCACTGGAAAACATCATTTTCAAGGCACTACCTTAATGCAACAATTACTAGAATCTGAAGGGGTTGATGTGGTCAATTTTCAAATTCAAAAGTTAGAGACTCATTTCTGGAATCCTATAGAAGAATTACCCCCATATCAATAGGGGCATCTGCTTAGCAAGTGAGGGTGTTTTAAAGACTCCTGAAGCCATATTTTTTTGAATAAACCTGAAATAAGACAGACAGCTATCATGTCATCAATCATTTCAATAGGTGGGTTGTATTTTCTGAAGTTTTACGATTATCTTTGCACTGAAAAATCTATCCAAATACTGAAAAAGATTAATGATGAAATTGAATAAAAGTGATATACTTCAAGCTCTTGAAACTATTACACTCCCTGGAGAAGGAGAGAACATGGTAACAAGCGGTGCAGTAACAAACGTAATGGCATTTGCCGATGAGGTTATCGTAGACATTACGATGGCTACACCTGCAATGCACATTAAAAAACGAGCAGAAGCAGATATTATTAAGACAATACAGGATAAGGTTTTTAAAGAGGCTAAAGTACAAGTAAACATCACGGTAGCGGTTCCCGAAAAACCGTCGAACCCAAACCTTATTAAAGGAAAACCAATCCCAGGCATTAAAAATATAGTAGCCATTGCCTCTGGTAAAGGTGGTGTGGGAAAATCTACAGTAACAGCAAATATTGCTGTTACCCTTTCAAAAATGGGATTTAAAGTAGGTGTGTTAGATGCAGATATCTATGGGCCGTCTATTCCTATTATGTTTGATTTGGCCACAGAACGCCCACTCTCTATTAATGTAGACGGAAAAAGCAAGATGAAACCCGTAGAAAACTATGGTGTTAAAGTGTTATCTATAGGTTTTTTTACCAAACCAGATCAGGCTGTTATTTGGAGAGGGCCTATGGCTTCAAAAGCCTTAAATCAATTAATTTTTGATGCTGCTTGGGGAGAACTTGATTTTATGCTGTTGGACTTACCTCCTGGTACTGGAGATATTCACCTAAGTATTATGCAATCATTGCCTATTACGGGCGCTGTAGTAGTGAGTACACCACAAACAGTAGCACTGGCAGATGCGAAAAAAGGAGTTGCAATGTTTCAACAAGAAAGTATTGATGTGCCAGTATTAGGGATTATAGAAAACATGGCTTATTTTACACCAGCAGAATTGCCAGAAAACAAGTATTATCTATTTGGCAAAGAAGGTGCTAAGCACTTAGCAGAAGATTTAGAAATTCCATTTTTAGGTGAATTGCCTTTGATACAAAGCATCAGAGAATCAGGAGATGCAGGGCATCCAGTAGCGCTTCAAGAGGGCACTGCTATTGAAGATATTTTTATTGATATAACTAAGAATGTAGTGCGCGAAACTGTAAAAAGAAACAAGACATTGCCTCCTACAGAGGCTGTTCAAATAACCACAATGGCAGGGTGTAGTGCTGTAAAATAAGGGTATGGAAAAAGACGAACTAGAAAGAAAAGTAGAAATTGCATTGGATGAAATTCGTCCGTTTTTGCAAAGCGATGGCGGAGACATAATACTGCTAAGTATAGAAAATGGAACCACAGTTAAAGTTCAATTGCAAGGTGCTTGCGTTGGTTGTAGCGTGAACCAAATGACCTTAAAAAGCGGTGTTGAAATGACGATTAAAAAACATGCACCCCAAATTGAAGAAGTAATTAATGTAGAAGCTTAAAGGTGTTTTTTTATCCTTTATTTAGATAAGAATTAGCGCTAGTTTTACTAGCAAAATAGTGATTAAGTTACATGATAAAGACAGACATATTAATTATAGGAGCAGGACCTACTGGACTCTTTACTGTTTTTGAAGCAGGGTTATTGAAATTAAAGTGCCACCTTATAGATGCATTGCCACAGCCAGGTGGCCAATGTAGTGAAATATACCCCAAAAAGCCCATTTATGATATTCCAGCCTTTCCAGAAATTTTAGCAGGGGATTTGGTCAACAACCTAATGAAACAAATTGAATCGTTTCAACCGGGGTTTACCTTGGGCGAACGTGCCCAAACAATCCAAACACTAGATGATGGAACTTTTATCGTTACGACGAACAAAGGAACACAGCACCATGCTCCTATTGTTGCTATTGCGGGTGGTCTAGGAAGTTTTGAACCAAGAAAACCTCCTATTTCGAACATTACAGCTTTTGAAGATGTTGGTGTTGAGTATATCATTAGAGATCCAGAATTATACAGAGATAAAGATGTTTTAATTGCAGGTGGTGGTGACTCTGCCTTGGATTGGAGTATTTTTTTAACAGACATTGCTTCAAGTGTTACCTTGGTGCATAGGCGAAACGAGTTTCGTGGCGCATTAGATTCGGTAGAGAAAGTTCAAGAACTAAAAAATCAAGGTAAAATAAATCTTATAACCCCTGCAGAGGTTGTTGGCATTGTTGGAGAGGATTATGTTACTGGTGTTATGCTTAAACAAGCAGATGCTATTTCAGAAAGGCCTTGTGATCATTTCATACCACTCTTTGGCCTGGCTCCAAAGCTTGGTCCAATTGGCGATTGGGGCCTTGAGATTGAGAAAAATGCAATTAAAGTTGATAATACTTTAGATTATCAAACGAATATACCTGGTATCTATGCCATTGGTGATGTAAACACCTATCCAGGAAAGTTAAAGCTTATTTTGTGTGGTTTTCATGAAGCTACGCTTATGTGTCAAAGCGCATACAAACGCATTTTCCCCGATAAAAGGTATGTATTGAAATATACAACTGTTGGAGGTGTTGAAGGGTTTGATGGCACTAAAAAAGAAGCGCCAAAAGCAGTTGTTAAAGCAATTAACTAAGCTTATTCATGGAAGATCAAGATATTATAATTCATATTATAGATAGAGATGGAGTTTCTCACGATGTTGTTGCTCCAACAGATATGAACATGAACCTTATGGAAGTGATTCGTTCCTATGAATTGGCTCCAGAGGGCACTGTGGGTATTTGTGGCGGGATGGCTATGTGTGCTTCGTGCCAATGCTATATTGAGAGTGATCATCAACTTCCAGAAATGAACGATGACGAGCGTGCAATGCTTGCTGAAGCGTTCCATGTTTTAGATACAAGTAGACTAGGGTGCCAACTTGCTATAAGACCAGCTTTAAATGGTCTTAAAGTAGCTATGGCTCCAGAAGATTAACAAAGTGTATATTAGCCTTTGAGAAGAAAGATCTTTAAGGGTGAGACACTTTTAGAGTGTGCAAATTTCCATTAAAAAAGCCTCCTATCATTCAAGTAATGATAGGAGGCTTTTATGTTTAAGTAAAAAAACTAGGTGCTACTTAAATGCGTTAATTCCAGTAATGTCTAATCCTGTAATTAACAGGTGTATGTCATGAGTTCCCTCGTAGGTTACTACACTTTCAAGGTTCATCATGTGTCTCATTATTGGATATTCACCAGTAATACCCATACCTCCAAGCATCTGTCTTGCATCTCTTGCAACTTTCAATGCCATGTCTACATTGTTACGCTTTGCCATAGAAATTTGAGCAGATGTAGCCTTGTTTTCATTTTTTAGTTGTCCAAGACGCAAGCAAAGCAATTGTGCTTTGGTAATCTCTGTAATCATTTCTGCTAGCTTTTTTTGTTGTAGTTGAAATCCTCCGATAGGTCTTCCAAACTGAACACGTTCTTTAGAGTACCGCAATGCAGTGTCATAACAATCCATGGCAGCGCCAATAACACCCCAAGCAATACCATATCGTGCAGAATCAAGACAGCCAAGAGGCGCTCCTAATCCAGATTTGTTAGGTAATAAATTTTCTTTAGGAACTTTTACATCTTGAAATATGAGCTCACCAGTTGCACTAGCTCTCAGTGACCATTTGTTGTGTGTTTCTGGTGTTGTGAACCCTTCCATTCCTCGCTCGACAATAATTCCGTGGATACGACCTTCTTCATTTTTAGCCCACACTACTGCAACATCACAAAATGGTGAGTTTGAGATCCAAAGTTTTGC
>CEST01050599.1_pt1 | contig 34974 bp, 30 predicted proteins | sample 326921 | NCBI WGS metagenome assembly CEST01 (sample SAMEA2621509, study PRJEB7988) | marine metagenome | biome: marine biome (ENVO:00000447); feature: surface water layer (ENVO:00002042); material: "saline water (ENVO:00002010), including plankton (ENVO:xxxxxxxx)" | depth 5 m
CTATACACCTGAATGCGGCTGCAAATATAACAAGCTTTTTAATAGTAGGCAATCTTTAGTTTTAAAATTTCAAAAAATAGTATGATACATTTTTTAAAAACCTTATTACCTTTGTATTATGGAACATTGGTACTATTACCCTTTACTAATTGTAGTAGGTTTTGTTGTAGGTTTTATTAATACAGTAGCTGGAGGAGGCTCTTTACTATCACTGCCTGTTTTAATTTTTATGGGCCTACCACCAACACTAGCTAATGGTACCAACAGGATTGCTATTATAATACAAACCGCTATTGCTACAGCAGGTTTTAAAAGCAAGGGCGTTAGTACCTTTCCCTTTAATATATACTTAGGAATTTCTGCTTTTTTTGGAAGTTTGTTAGGAGCTAAAATTGCGGTAGATATAGATGAGGCTATTTTCAATAAGGTGCTTGCTAGTGTTATGGTGGCTGTTATTTTAATTATCATATTTAAACCAAAAACCAATCTTGCCCATTTGCAAGAACGCCTTACCGGTAAGTATTTATGGCTGGGTATTATAGTATTCTTCTTTTTGGGTATTTACGGGGGTTTTATTAATGCCGGTATTGGGTTTTTAATTATCCTGTATTTACATTATACCCATTACATGAGTTTGGTGCGTGTTAATGCTACCAAAGTATTTGTAGTTTTTATTTACACCCTTGGTGCGCTTGTTATATTTATTTTGAATGACAAAGTAAATTTTAAAATAGGCCTTGTTTTGGCTATTGGTAATGCCGCCGGTGCTTGGGTTTCAAGTAGGTTGTCAGTAAAAAAAGGAGATGGGTTTATTCGGTTCTTTTTAATAGTCATGGTAAGTATTATGGCTATTAAGCTGTGGTTCTTTTAGTGCTCAAGAAGCTTTTGTTTTTTAATGATACAAATTAAAAACCACCTTAATCAATAATAGTAACTGGTTTTTTGTCATCACCAATGGCTACAAAAGTAAAGTGACCCGTTACCGCTTTGCTTCTTTGATAGCTGTACATGTCTTCCATAAAAATCTCTACCTTTACCACACAGCTAGTTCTACCAACTTTTTCAACACGGGCTACTAATTCTATAATAGTCCCTTGTGGGATAGGACATGAAAAGTCAACTTTATCTGACGAAACCGTCACTACTTTTTTCCTACTAAAGCGTGTAGCGCAAATAAAAGAAGCCTCATCCATTAAATGCAATGCTGTCCCTCCAAAAAGCGTGTCGTAATGATTGGTGGTATTAGGGAATACCGCCTTGAATATACGTGTTTCTGATCTGTTTTTTAAAATTTCTAATTTTTCCATAGACAATAATGTAAGTGGTGGTATCAAGTTGTTGCTATCTTTTTTTTAAAATTAGCAATACTCTTGTTCAAAAATAACGATTCAACCCCTTAGCAAGCTCATTTTATAATAGTATTTTTATACAAGCAATTTGACGTTTATTTTACTCAAAGATACTTACTGAATCTTAGCCGCTATGAATACAAGACAACAACAATTACAAGCCTTTGATAGACTGCTCACCATTATGGACGAACTAAGAGCACAATGCCCCTGGGATAAGAAACAAACCATGGAAACACTGCGTCATCTCACTATTGAAGAAACCTATGAGCTAGGAGACGCTATCTTAGAAAATGATCTAGAAGAAGTAAAAGGTGAGTTGGGAGACTTGTTATTACATATTGTGTTTTACGCAAAAATTGGTAGTGAAACAGATGCCTTTGATATAGCAGATGTAACCAATCAAATTTGTGAAAAGTTAATCTCTAGACATCCTCATATTTATGCAGATGTTAGGGTAGCAGATGAAAAAGAGGTAAAACAAAATTGGGAAAATTTAAAACTTAAAGAAGGTAAAACAAGTGTTTTACAAGGCGTCCCAAAATCATTACCAGCTTTGGTGAAAGCCAATAGAATTCAAGACAAAGTATCTGGCGTTGGTTTTGATTGGGAGCACCCAGAACAAGTCTTTGAGAAATTGCAAGAAGAATTAGCAGAATTAAAAGTGGAGGTAGCCGCAAAGAATCAACAAAACATGGAGGCAGAATTTGGAGATGTGTTGTTTTCAATGATAAATTATGCGCGTTTTTTAAAAATAGATCCAGAAAATGCTCTAGAACGTACTAATAAAAAATTTATAAAAAGATTTCAATACCTAGAGCGCAAAGCAAAAGAACAAGGTACAGAGATTAAAGATATGACCCTTGCTGAAATGGATGTGTATTGGGAAGAGGCTAAGAGAATTTAAATTTTGTTTTATAGATGTATCTATAAAGAGTATTTTTATACTTCTTAATAATCTCATACAGAACTTATATAACCTAAAGAAGATCTTTTAATATATGAAAATAGCAATTGTTTGTTATCCAACCTTTGGTGGAAGTGGTGTCGTTGCCACAGAATTAGGCCTAGCCCTTGCAGATCATGGTCATGAAGTGCATTTTATTACCTATAAACAACCGGTGCGCTTAGATTTATTATCTAAGAAAATTCATTTTCATGAAGTTACCATACCCCAATATCCTCTATTTAAATATCAACCCTACGAGCTAGCCCTTTCAAGTAAGCTAGTAGACATGGTTAAGTTATACCAAATTGATATTATGCATGTGCATTATGCTATACCCCACGCCTATGCAGGGTATATGGCAAAACAAATGTTGGCAGAAGCAGGGATCCATATCCCTATGGTTACCACCTTGCACGGCACCGATATTACCTTAGTTGGAAACCATCCCTTTTATAAACCAGCCGTTACTTTTAGTATCAATAACAGTGATTGTGTAACCTCTGTATCTCAAAGCTTAAAGGATGACACCCTGCGTTTATTTGACATTAAAAACACCATTGATGTAGTGCCTAATTTTATAGACACAGAGGGGTTTCAAAATAACTATACAGAGTGCCAACGATCTCTTATGGCTCTGCCACAAGAGCGTATTATTACACATGTTAGTAATCTAAGACCAGTAAAAAGAGTACATGATGTTGTTGAAATATTTTATTTAATACAAAAAGAAATTCCCTCTAAATTACTCATTGTTGGAGAGGGTCCAGATAAAGTATCTGCAGAAGCCTTGGCGGTATCTTTAGGTATTGCAGACAAAGTCGTGTTTTTTGGAAATAGTAATGAGGTTGATAAAATTTTGTGTTTTTCAGATTTGTTTTTATTGCCTTCAGAGAAAGAAAGTTTTGGTTTAGCGGCACTAGAGGCCATGGCAATTGGTGTTCCTATAATCTCTAGTAATACAGGGGGACTTCCTGAGGTTAATATTGATGGTGAGAGCGGCTATTTAAGTAACGTTGGTAACATTACAGAAATGGCTGCCAATGCTATTAAGATATTGAAAGATGATGACACCTTACACACCTTTAAGACAAATGCAAAAAAGTCTTCAAAACGCTTTGATACAAAAAGAGTTGTACCTCAATATGAGGCCTTGTATGCGCGTGCGCTTGAAAAGCCCCGGGTTGAATAGATTTCTATTCTTCGCAAATTTTCAAATCGTTTTTTGGAGAGATAGTTTATTAGTTTATTTTTAATATGTGTATAAATACTATTTTTAAAAAATCAATAATTTACCTTGAAAGGACACCTACAACAATTATCAAATAAGTTAACAGGATCACTCTTTTTTGATGATTTACATAAAACCATCTATGCAACAGATGCTTCTGTATATCGTAAAATACCTTTAGGGGTTGCATATCCAAGTTCTATTGAAGATATAAAAAAGCTAATATCTTTCGCTACAAGGCATAAGGTGTCATTAATTCCAAGAACCGCAGGAACATCCCTAGCTGGACAATGTGTTGGTGAGGGTATTGTGGTTGATGTTTCAAAACATTTTACTAACATTATTGATGTTGATGTAACTGCAAAAACTGCGAGGGTTCAACCCGGTGTTATTCGCGATGAGCTCAATGCCTATTTAAAACCCCATGGGCTTTTCTTTGGCCCTAATACTTCCACTTCCAATAGGTGTATGATTGGTGGTATGGTGGGTAATAATTCTAGTGGTACAACCTCTATCCAATATGGAGTTACAAGAGATAAGGTGCTGGCCATGGATTGTATTTTGTCTGACGGTTCTGAGGTTACTTTTTCCTCCCTCACACCAGATATGTTTTTAGAAAAAACCAGATTAGCATCCTTAGAGGGCGCGCTTTATAAAAACATCTACAATGCATTAAACAAGACTGGGGTACAAGAAGAAATTCGTAGAGAATTTCCGAAGCCAGAAATACATAGACGAAATACTGGCTATGCCATTGATGCGCTTTTAGATGCCAAAGTATTTGGTGGAGATACTGCTTTTAATATGTGTAAGCTCTTGACGGGTAGTGAAGGTACTTTGGCGTTTTCAACAGCCATAACTTTGCATTTAGATGTATTACCTCCAGAGAAAACGGCTATGTTAGTACCTCATTATGATACCCTTGAAAAAGGACTGCTAGATGTTGTAAACGCGATGAAGCATGAACTATACTGCTGCGAGTTGATGGATGATATCATTCTAGAGCGCACCAATGAAAATGCAATGTACCGCTCGTATCGTTCTTTTGTAAAGGGAGCGCCAAAAGCCATGTTAATGTTGGAGGTTAAGGCCACAACAGAGTTGCAGCTAGAACAAAAAATAAAAGCGCTACAAGAAACACTGTCTAAAGAAAAGTTAAGCTACCATACTGTGGTATTAAAAGGAGCTGATGTTGCAAAAGCAATGGAGCTAAGAAAAGCGGGGCTTGGTTTGCTTGGTAACATAGTAGGAGACAAAAAAGCTGTTGCTTGTATTGAAGATACCGCCGTTGCATTGCAAGACCTACCTGCGTATATAGATGATTTTACAAACATCATGAAATCCTACAATCAAGAAGCGGTTTATTATGCACATGCGGGAGCAGGTGAATTGCATTTACGCCCTATTCTTGATTTAAAGACCCTTGAGGGTGTAGACTACTTCAGGAAAATCACAACAGATGTCGTTCATCTTGTTAAGAAATATAAAGGTTCTTTTTCTGGAGAACACGGAGATGGTATCGTGCGGTCAGAATTTATCCCCTTACTCATTGGAGAACAAAACTATGCACTGCTTACGCTAGTTAAAAACACCTTTGACCCTAAGCATATTTTTAATCCTGGTAAGATTACAGAAGCTTCTAAAATGGATGCTTCATTGCGTAATGTTCCAAATAAACCTATACCAAAAATTGACACCGTATTAAACTTTGATGATTCTCAAGGAATTATCAGCTTGGCAGAGAAATGTAATGGGAGTGGAGATTGTCGTAAATCTGCAGCTGGTGGTGGCACAATGTGCCCAAGCTACCACGCAACAAAAAACGAAAAAGATACTACCAGAGCAAGAGCTAATGTGCTTAGAGAAGTATTAACAACCAATGATGCTAAAAATAAATTTGATTCAACACAGCTCAAAGAAGTTTTCGATTTATGCATTAGTTGCAAAGCCTGTGGAAGTGAATGCCCTAGTAATGTAGACATGGCAACTAGTAAGGCAGAGTTTTTATATCAATATCAAAAAACACATGGTGTCTCTAGAAGTACAAAGTTATTTGCACAAAGTAGCAAATACACAACCCTTGCTGCCAAAATGCCAACCCTTACAAATGCTTTATATAGCAATAAAATTACTGCCAGGATTATAAAAAATATAGCAGAGGTTGCTCACCAGCGTAGCTTACCAAAACTTATACTTTGGAAAAGAACAAAAAAAGAGATTCCTAAAAGCCCTAATGGCAAAAAAGTACTTTTATACATCGATGAGTTTTCAAAATATTTGGATGGTAGTATTGCACAAGATGCTATAGACTTGCTTATTGGGCTAGGGTATGAAGTAGCTGTTATTGATCATTTAGATAGCGCTAGGGCCTTAATAAGTAAGGGTTTTCTAGATCAGGCTAAAGTCTGTGCTACAGAAAACATAGCCTATTTTAAATCTAAAGTTTCTAAAAAAATCCCGCTACTAGGTATAGAGCCCTCTGCAATATTAGGTTTTAGAGATGAGTTTTTACGTCTTGTAGATGATAGTGATGCTGCTACTTATGTTTCTAAGCATGTGTATCTTTTAGAAGAATTTTTAGCGTCAGAATTTGATAAAGGAGCAATCTCTCAAAGGCTATTTACACAAGCCCCTGCTAAAATTAAAATACACGTACATTGCCACCAAAAAGCCCTAGGAAACCAAAAAAGTACATTTGACGTTTTAAATTTTCCAACCCACTATAGCCCAACATTAATAACCTCGGGATGTTGTGGCATGGCTGGTAGTTTTGGCTATGAAAAAGAGCATTATGATGTGAGTATGCAGATAGGTGCCTTGCGCCTTTTTCCTGCGGTTCTTAAAGCAGAAGCGACTACTATTATAGCCGCTAACGGAACAAGCTGCAGGCATCAAATAAAAGATGGGACACAGCGCCAGGCGCTACATCCAATCACTATTTTAAAAAATGCTCTGGTTTAATTTCCTATTTCAAAGCTGATAAGACTTGAATTGGTTACTGTTGTGCTTTGTTCTGGAAAGGGTATTTCTATGCCGGGAATACCGCTTAAATCTTCCAGTCTGTAATCTAAAGTCTCTCTAGAAAATACTAGTCCTGTGTTTGCAGCATAGTAGTTTTCTACTATTAAAACATCTTGTGGAGTAAGAATAGGCAATGTAAGGGTTGTACCACCTACCTGAATTTGAGTGTTTATTTCTAGATTTAATACAATTCTAGAGATAATTACATCAGTATATGTTTGATAGTTTGCCAATGTCTCCCCTTGTATTGATGTGCTGGTATAGCTAATTATAAAAGGAAAATCCATTATTGTTTGTTCAAAACTATCAGAGATACTATTTAGTTCTGCTCCAATAGCGGCATTACTATCATATAAAACAACATTATCTAAAGGTATGCTAATGCTAGGAAACCCATCAATAGGTACACCTCCAAGAACGCCATTTACGATAAGTTTTCCTATTTCTTTTCTAACAAGGTTTTGAGTTAGTAATCCAGCCATAAAACCGCCAGGAATTTCCTCTTGTGTATCAAGATTTGTATACTGCACACCATCTTCTTGTTGTGTTCCAAAAACAAACATGTTGTCTTCACTTGTTAGATCTTCACTTTCATTAGTATACGTCCAAGAAGAATTTGCAGTTAAGGGAAAGTAATCTGTTGTATTTTCATTTGTTGTATTATCATCGTCACTTCCACAACCAATAAGGCTGGTTGCAATAAGGCTTAGGCTAAGTAAAAAATATTTCATGTCTTATGTTTTTTTAGCAAATATATTAAAAAGTAATAGACTATAAATAAGCCTGTGTTAATGGTGCAATAATTTAGTATTTTCCTTGCTTCCACCTCAAAAAAAAGAGCAGATACTTTTTAGGTAGCTGCTCTTTTTAATTCTTATTTTAAAAGGTTATCCTAAATATTTTTTTAAGATATGACTTTTACTTTCTTGACGTAAACGACGAATCGCTTTTTCACGAATTTGACGTACACGTTCACGGCTCAGCTCAAAGGTGTCTCCAATTTCCTGTAAGGTCATTGCTGGTTGACCACTTAGTCCAAAGTTTAACTTTACAACATCTGCCTCACGAGGTGCAAGGGTGTCTAGTGCTCTGTCAATTTCAATTTTTAAAGACTCGTGTATTAATGCTTTGTCTGGATTTGGTGTTTCACCAGAGCTAATTACGTCATATAAGTTATTATCATTTTCACCTTCTTGAAAAGGAGCATCCATTGATAAACTTCTTGATGAATTCTTTAAAGACTGTTTTACACTACTAACAGTCATGTCTAGTTCTTTTGCAATTTCTGAAGCTGAAGGAACACGTTGGTGTACTTGTTCTAGATGTATAGATGCTTTACGTATTTTGTTAATATCACCAATCTTGTTCAAGGGTAAACGCACCACACGAGATTGTTCTGCAATAGCTTGAAGTATTGATTGTCTAATCCACCATACGGCATATGATATGAATTTAAAACCTCTGGTTTCATCAAAACGTTGGGCAGCTTTTACAAGACCTACATTACCTTCATTAATAAGGTCACTAAGTGTTAATCCTTGATTTTGGTATTGCTTTGCTACCGAGATAACAAAACGAAGGTTAGCTTTGGTTAATTTGTCTAAAGCGCCTTGATCTCCTTCACGAATTCTCTGTGCTAACTCAACCTCTTCCTCTGCGGTTATCATATCAATTTTACTTACATCTTGTAAGTAACTGTTCAAAGATTTTGTTTCTCTATTGGTAACCTGCTTGGTAATTTTGAGTTGTCTCATAGAATCAAATGTGTTTTAGGTTAATGATCTTTTTGGATCAAATATTTTTTATTTGTTGTGTGCTTGTTTTAGAAATACTATTGTTCCAGAAACCTGTTTTACAACAATCTAAGTTCACTACTTACTTATACGTAAGATGTTATGGGTTTGTTACAAAATATTTTTTTATTTTCTTTAAACCTTTGTTTTTCATGACCTCTGTATAATCAGTGAGACACTACTGCAGTAATATTAGCAACGTGTCATCTATATTTTAAAAAATAATTAAGCACCATTTTAGCTTCTTGGTGTATATATTTGTATTTGATTGTATTGTAGTGAGCCTTTAAATAAATTCATCGTGCTGCTGCAATTCTTATAATGATTAACGATCCTTAAAAGCTATTGTTTTATGAAATTAAATGTTTGCTTGTTCCTGGTTTTGTTGTCGTTTAAGATGACCGCTCAATTTGATAACAAAACTAAAAAGGTAGAGTTTGAGCCTATAGACAATGTGGTAAAGGATGCTTCGGGACTCAAAATACCCAAATCTGCTATTCCTGGATTAAGCAATCAAGAATACCGCTTTGAAGTAAAAGGAGATGATACAAGTGGTCTTGGAAAAGAGGATCCAGAACCTATTGATATCTCCACTGATGACGGTTTTTTGACCACCAAAACAGACATGACGCCTAAGGCTTTTTTAAAAGACAAACTTGCTACAGATGCCTTTGATAGAGATCAAGTGTTAGGAGAAATCATGACTAAAAGTGGTTTTGTAAACGTTGTGTATAGAGACCATCAAAGTGTAGATGGTGATAGAATACGTGTGTATGTTAATGATGATATAGTACAAAGTGACATCTCTTTAGATGCAAGCTTCAGAGGTTTTGATTTAACACTTGTTCCAGGTAAAAATATTATAGAGTTTCAAGCTTTAAATCAAGGCGAGAGTGGCCCAAACACGGCAGAGCTACATGTCTATGATCAAAACGGTACGCTAATTTCTAAAAACGAATGGAACTTATTAACGGGTAGAAAAGCAACCATAGTAGTGCACCAAAATTAGGCGCAAGATGGTTAAAAGTCTACCGCTATTTCTCGCACTTCGCAAGCAGCCATATTTTCTATACCAAAATCACCAATTCTAACCCTTACCAGGCGAAGCGTTGGAACACCAACTGCAGCTGTCATTTTACGTACTTGCCTAAACTTCCCTTCGCTTATAGTTATGGATATCCAAGAGGTTGGCCCGTGGCGCTCATCTCTTATTTTTTTTGCGCGTTTTGGCAGGGTAGGAGTCTTTGGGAGCAACTTAACCTTGCATGGCTTTGTGGTGTATGGTTTTTCTTCTACCGTGATACAGACGCCTTTTTGTAGTTTTAGAATTTCAGAAGGACTTATGATGCCGTCTACTTGAGCATAATATTCTTTTTCTACGCCGCTGTTATTAACATGATAACTATAAGCACCATTTGTGGTGAGTAATAGTATGCCCTCACTGGGCTCATCGAGCCTACCAATAGCCATTGTGCCCTCTGGAAAAGCAAATAAAGAGCCTAAAAATGTTTTGTTCTTGGCATGCCTATCGTTGGTAGTAAATTGGCTTACTACTCCATAGGGTTTAAAGGCTTTGTAGTATTTGTGTGTTGTAATTTGCATTACTAGCCAATGAGCAAATCTATAATAGCGGCTAGTTCAAAGTCTTTTTCTGTAACCCCATCTGCATCATGTGTGGATAAGAAAATCTCTAAGGTGTTGTATACATTAGTCCACTCTGGGTGATGATTAAGACGCTCTGCCTCAAAAGAAATGCGTGTCATGGCAGAGAAGGCTTCCTTAAAGTTATCAAACTCAAAACTAGCAAACAATCCACCTTCAACATACTCCCAGCCTTCAAACTGAGATAGTTTTTCTGTAATCTGTGCTTCTGTATATTTTATCATAATTTATGTATTAGTTTTTGATGGTTACAACATCCTCCAAAACACAGTTTTTAACTACATCTGCCACGGTAATTTGATAGTTTTTAGGCAGGGTATTGTATTTTGGTAAGATGGCTAAGTATTGGTCATCATTACTGTTGTAAATACTTTTAAAGATAGGTGTTTTGTTTCCAATTTTTTCGCAAATCTCTATGAACAAATCTTGATGGTGTGCCAAGTCATTACTTGCCAAATGAAAAATGCCAGTCAACTCTTTATTTATGATGTAATGAACCTGTTTTGCTATAGTGTTGGCTGTGGTAATGCTAATAATAAGGTTTGGATGCACGTCAAAAGAAGCTTGATGTTTAATGGCTTGTCTTAATTGCATAATTCTTGGAGAATAAGCGCCCAGTACCATCGGTAGTCTTAAAATGCTAAGCTTTTTTTTAATTTTTTCTACCAATAATTTTTCTACCGAAACTTTAAACTTTCCGTATTCGCTCACTGCTGAAGGACGGTCATTTTCATAGCTTGGAAAGCTAGATAAACCATCAAACACACTCACTGAAGATAGAAAAAGAAGCCTACATGTTGCATGCACAGTTACATATCTACAAACTTCTTTGTGCGCATGGTATTGTGCTTTAAAGTTTCCGCGCAAGGCAGAAATAATAAGGGTGGGCTTTATATCTTCTAGTGCTTTAGTGATGTTACTATTTTCTAAATCATAGGCTATAAAAGCTTGATTGTTTTCATACAACTCGTGGGCAGAACAGTAAGTGCCATAGGTGTCAAAATAGCTGCACAATTCTCTATAGATGGCATTACCTATGTAGCCGCTTGCCCCTAAAATTAATATCCTGTGTTTTTGTTTCTGCATCTACGATAGACTATGGCACACTTGGTGTATCTGTTTTAAACCAAAGGTGTTTAAATTGTTTTTGTTCCCTATTTTTTGTAAAAAGGTAGTTTTACTATGGTAGCTGGTATTGTTTTTTTACGAATCTGTATCTGTATTTGTGAGCCCACTTCTTTTAATTCAACAGGCACATATCCTAATCCAATTCCTTTATTCATAGATGGTGACATCGTTCCACTAGTTACTACACCAATGGTTTCTCCTTGATTGTTTAAAATGTCATAGCCCTGTCTTGGTATACCACGCTGGGTAAGCTCAAAGGCAACCAATGTTTTTGTTACACCTCGCTCTTTCTCTTGTTTAAGCGCCTTACTATTTACAAAATCTTTATTGAACTTTGTAATCCAGCTTAATCCTGCTTCAAGTGGTGAGGTAGTGTCATCTATATCGTTTCCATAAAGGCAGTAGCCCATTTCAAGTCTTAAGGTGTCTCTTGCTGCTAGTCCAATAGGTTTAATTCCCCAATCTTTACCAGCTTCTAGTACCTTGCTCCAAATTTGCAGCGCATCTGTGTTCTTACAGTAAATTTCAAAACCGCCACTTCCTGTATATCCAGTTGCACTAATTATAACATCGTCAATGCCCGCAAAGTTGTTTACTTTAAAGGTGTAGAATTTAATAGCTGCTAGATCCTCTGAGGTAAGACTCTGCATAGCTTCTATTGCCTTTGGGCCTTGAATGGCTAGAAGTGAATAGTTTTCACTGCTATTTTTAAGCTCAGCACCCATGGTGTTGTGAGCATTAATCCATGCCCAATCTTTATCTATATTAGACGCGTTTACAACAAGCAAATATTTTTCTATCTCTAGTCTATAGACAATAAGATCATCAACCACTCCGCCATCTTCATTTGGAAAGCAACTGTACTGAGCTTGACCATCCACTAATTTAGCAGCATCATTACTACATACGCGTTGTATTAAAGCTAAGGCATTTGGTCCTGTTACAAAAAACTCTCCCATATGGCTTACATCAAACACTCCTACATTTTCGCGTACAGTTTCATGTTCTATGTTAATGCCTTGATATGAAACAGGCATGTTATACCCTGCAAAGGGTACCATTTTAGCGCCAAGGGCCGTATGTATTGCAGATAAAGCGGTGTCTTTCATTGTTTTGTATAGTTTGCATAGCTTCTGAAATTTTTATTTCATACACCATGTTTTTATGGGTTCAAATAATAGAAAACAAATATAACGCTTGGGGAGTAGGCGCACCAAATTTTTTAAGAAGATTGCGCAAAATAAGTTGTTATTACAGGATTGGTGTCTCAAGGGTATGCTCCATTGACGGCCCCGATATTTGGCACATATATTCAAGGTAGTGGATGGAATATTGCCTGGTCGCAATTAGGTTTTGAAGCAATTATGGAGAGTGATTTATTGCATTATTTAAGAGATGCTTTTTTAGAATTATTTAGAAATAAGGGAGATTTATCTCAAGAAGATAAATCTCCTGAATAGCAATTTTTCTGTTAGTTATACAACAACATATGTTGTATTTTTGTTGAAAACAAACCAATAATCATGTCTGAAATACATTATATAAGCAGCTCTTTGTTAGACCTATCTGTCATTAAAGATATTGTTGATACCCAAAAACAACTAGCCCTTTCTGAAGAGGCAATCGGCAACATCAATAAATCGTTTGAGTTTCTCTCCAAAAAAATTAAAAATAACGACACGCCTATTTACGGTATTAATACTGGTTTTGGCTCTCTATGCAACGTTAAGGTTTCTGCAGAAAACCTATCAAAACTTCAAGAAAACTTAGTCATGTCTCATGCCTGCGGGACAGGAGAGTTTGCACCTAAAGCTATAGTAAAATTAATGCTACTGCTTAAAATACAATCCTTAAGTTACGGTTACAGTGGTGTTCAACTAGTTACTGTTAACAGGTTGATTGCTATGTATAATGCAGATGTAATTCCTGTGGTTTACACGCAAGGTAGCCTAGGTGCATCAGGAGATTTAGCTCCTTTGGCGCACATGTCTTTGCCATTACTTGGCATGGGAGATGTTTGGATAGGAGAGCAGGTCGTAAAAGCCTCTAAAGTAATGCTTGAACATAACTGGAGCCCTATTACACTTAAAGCTAAAGAAGGATTGGCACTATTAAACGGTACGCAGTTTATGAGTGCTTACGGGGTTTATATGTTGCTAGAGAGTTATAAGTATTCTTATTTAGCAGATGTTATTAGTGCGGTTTCTATAGATGCCTTTGATTGTAACATGAGCCCATTTAATGCACTTGTTCATCATGTAAGGCCTCATAAAGGGCAAGTAAAAACCGCAGAGCGTATTAATGAAATTTTAAAAGGCAGTGAGTTGGGTAACTCAGAAAAAACCAATGTACAAGATCCATATTCATTTAGGTGTATCCCCCAAGTGCATGGTGCAACAAAAGACACTCTTGGATTTGTAAAAAAGACATTTAAAACTGAGATTAATTCGGTGACAGACAACCCAAATATTTTCATCGAAGAGGATTTAATTATTTCTGGTGGAAATTTCCACGGGCAACCTTTGGCACTTGCTCTAGATTACTTGGGTATAGCGATGTGCGAGTTAGGTAGTATTTCTGAAAGAAGAACTTACCAGTTAGTATCTGGTTTGCGTGATTTACCCGCGTTTTTGGTAAGTAACCCAGGATTAAATAGTGGGTTTATGATACCGCAATACACAGCAGCTAGTATCGTTAGCCAGAATAAACAACTAGCAACTCCCGCATCTGTAGATTCTATTGTGTCATCAAACGGTCAAGAAGATCATGTAAGTATGGGCGCTAATGGTGCTACAAAATGTTTACGTATTATTGATAATATAGAAACTATATTGGCAATTGAGTTGATGAATGCTTCTCAAGCATTAGCATTTAGAGATAAGAAATCATCTCCCTTTGTAATGTCATTTATTTCGAGCTATAGAGAGGTCGTTCCTTTTCTGGAAGAAGATAGGTTATTGGCCGATGATATTCATGCTACCCTAGCCTTCTTAAAAAGCTTTTCTGTAGATAGCGACTTACTTTTTTAGAAACAGTACATTACAAATAAAAAACACCACGTATTTTTAAAAAAATACGTGGTGTTTTTATGTGTTCAAAAAAAATGTGATCACTCTGTGGTCTTCTTTTTTGGTTTTTTGATTTTAATAGTAAGCTCATTGGTTTTGGTGTCAAGATCCATCGTAATAGCATCTCCTTCTTTAAGGTTGCTGCTAATGATTTCTTCTGCCAGTGAATCTTCAATGTATTTTTGGATGGCTCGTTTTAATGGTCTTGCACCATAATCTTTATCAAAACCTTTGTCTGCAATGTAGTCTTTCGCTTTTTCAGTAAGCGTAAGGTCATATCCAAGATCTTTGATACGGTTAAACAATATGCTTAGTTCAATATCAATGATTTTGTGAATATCAACACGATCTAGATTATTAAAGATCATTACATCATCGACACGATTTAAAAATTCTGGCGCAAATGTTTTTTTCAAGGCATTTTCTATAATCCCTTTTGCGTTTGCATCTGCCTGGCTTGTTTGTGCAGATGTGCCAAAACCAACACCTTGACCAAAATCTTTTAGTCTACGAGCTCCAATGTTGGAGGTCATAATTATTATAGTATTTCTAAAATCAATTTTGCGTCCCAAGCTGTCTGTTAAATGTCCATCATCAAGAACTTGTAACAACATGTTAAAGACATCAGGATGGGCTTTTTCAATTTCATCTAATAAAACAACAGAATACGGTTTACGCCTTATTTTCTCTGTAAGCTGTCCTCCTTCTTCATAACCAACATACCCTGGAGGTGCTCCAACAAGTCGTGAGATGGCAAATTTCTCCATGTACTCACTCATGTCTATGCGTATTAGAGCATTTTCATTATCAAATAACTCTTTAGCTAATACTTTGGCTAATTGTGTTTTACCAACACCTGTTTGGCCTAAAAATATAAATGACCCAATGGGCTTGTTTGGATCTTTAAGTCCAGCACGGTTACGTTGTATAGCCTTCACCACTTTGTTTACCGCATCATTTTGACCAATTACCTTTCCTTTTATAAGTTCAGGCAATTCTGCTAATTTATTGATTTCGGTTTGGGCAATTCTGTTAACAGGAATCCCAGACATCATAGATACTACCTCGGCTACATTTTCCTGGTCTACTGTTTCTCGATGAAGTTTTGAGTTGTTTTCCCAGATTTCTTGTTCTGTAATCAATTCTTTTTCGAGATTCTTCTCATCATCTCTTAGCTTGGCAGCTTCTTCGTATTTTTGCTTTTTAACAACCGTGTTTTTAAGTTCTCTAACTTCTTCAAGTTTTTGCTCAATCTCTAAAATTTTCTCAGGAACATTAATATTAATGATATGCACACGAGATCCAGCTTCATCTAAGGCATCAATTGCTTTATCTGGTAAAAACCGGTCTGTCATGTACCTATTAGTTAACTTCACACAGGCCTCTATGGCTTCTTTAGTGTAGGTGACATTGTGGTGTTCTTCGTATTTTTCTTTAATATTTTCTAGAATTTCTATAGTTTCTTCTACCGATGTAGGTTCTACCAATACTTTTTGAAATCTTCTTTCTAGTGCTCCATCTTTTTCTATATACTGTCTGTATTCATCCAAGGTGGTAGCTCCAACACATTGTATCTCACCTCTTGCTAAAGCAGGCTTAAACATATTGCTGGCATCTAGCGAACCTGTTGCTCCACCGGCACCAACAATGGTGTGAATTTCATCAATAAAAAGGATGATGTCTTTATTCTTCTCAAGTTCATTCATAAGAGCCTTCATGCGCTCTTCAAACTGTCCGCGATATTTTGTTCCAGCAACAAGGCTTGCTAAGTCTAGTGTTACGACGCGTTTATCATATAAGATACGAGATACCTTTCGTTGAACAATACGAAGTGCTAAACCTTCTGCAATGGCAGATTTACCCACTCCAGGTTCTCCAATTAATAGAGGGTTATTTTTCTTTCGTCTACTTAAAATCTGTGAGACTCTTTGTATTTCAGCATCACGACCAACTACAGGGTCTAATTTTCCTAATTCGGCCATCTCGGTTAGATCTCTACCAAAATTATCCAAAACAGGTGTTTTAGATTTTTTATTAGTTTTCACGTTAGTATTTCCGAATAAATTTTCTTTGCCAGAATCTTCTGTACTATCGTCGTCCTGGTTTGGAAATGTGTCTTCTGCTGTTGGGCTATCCGCAAAGTCATCATCACTAGCAAGCATTAATTTAAACTGCTCTTTTACACCATCATAATCTACTTTCATGTTTTGAAGTAGCTTGGTTGTTGGATCATTTTCATTTCTCAAAATGCACAATAATAAATGTGCTGTATTAATTGAACTGCTTTGAAACAACTTTGCTTCTAAAAAAGTAGTTTTTAATGCACGCTCTGCTTGTCTTGTTAAGTGTAGGTTTTTCTTGTCATTACCTGCAACTCCAGTTCCTGGATTTGCTGGGCTTAATATTTCTACTTTACGTCTTAAATAGTTTAAGTCTACTTCTAAGGCATTTAGGATTGTTACAGCTTTACCGCTACCGTCACGTAAAAGGCCTAGTATGAGGTGCTCGGTGCCAATAAAGTCATGGCCTAAGCGAAGTGCTTCTTCTTTGCTAAATGCAATTACATCTTTTACTCTTGGGGAAAAATTATCATCCATAGGTTACATTGCTTTTTCTTCTAAAATTACTAAAAATTACTGTTATACAGTCAAAAACTATTCCTGTTTCTACCTAAGACGTTTTATTTGATTAAAACTAACAGGCCTATAAAACTGAAAGCCCTATAGTTATTAACGAATTGGGGGTGTTTTTTTGTTAATAAAATCGTGAACAACCCCCTTATTTTTAGCTATTAAAAATGCTGAAATACCGTATCTTGCTTGTTTAGTAGAAAAATATAAATAAAAGATAAAACAACTATGGCTGAAGGTGAAAAATTGATTCCTATCAACATTGAAGATGAAATGAAATCGGCTTACATCGATTATTCGATGTCTGTAATTGTGTCACGTGCTCTGCCAGATGTTCGTGATGGTATGAAACCAGTGCATAGACGTGTATTGTTTGGAATGCATGAATTAGGAATTCGTGCCACAGGAGCTCATAAAAAATCGGCAAGAATTGTTGGAGAAGTTTTAGGTAAGTATCACCCCCATGGAGATACCTCTGTTTATGATGCTATGGTGCGTATGGCACAAGAGTGGAGTTTGCGTTATTTATTGGTAGACGGTCAAGGGAACTTTGGTTCTGTAGATGGTGACAGTCCAGCAGCAATGCGTTATACAGAAGCAAGAATGCAACGTATTAGTGAAGACATGCTGGCAGATATAGACAAAGACACAGTAGATCATCAACTTAACTTTGATGATACTTTAAAAGAACCTACCGTACTTCCAACAAGAATTCCTGGATTGTTAATAAATGGTGCCTCTGGTATTGCTGTTGGAATGGCTACCAACATGCCTCCTCACAATTTAACAGAAGTAGTTGACGGTATTCAAGCCTATATAGACAACCCAGAGATTGATATTGACGGTTTGATGGAGTTTGTAAAAGCCCCTGATTTTCCAACTGGAGGTATAATATATGGGTATGATGGTGTTAAAGATGCATTTCATACTGGGCGTGGACGTATTGTAATGCGTGCAAAATCTAGTTTTGAAGAGGTTGGCGGGAGAGAATGTATCATTGTTAATGAAATTCCTTACCAAGTAAATAAGGCAGACATGATTAAGAAAACTGCCGATCTTATAAACGATAAGAAAATTGAAGGTATTTCAAACATACGTGATGAGTCTGATAGAAATGGAATGCGTATTGTTTATATCTTGAAAAGAGATGCAATTCCTAACATTGTATTAAATACATTATTTAAATATACGGCCTTACAATCAAGTTTTAGTGTTAATAATATTGCTCTTGTAAAAGGGAGACCTCAAATGTTGAATCTTAAAGATATGATTCACTACTTTGTTGAGCACCGCCATGATGTTGTTGTAAGAAGGACAGAATACCTTTTAAGAAAAGCCAACGAAAGAGCACATATCCTGGAGGGATTGATTATTGCTTCAGATAATATTGATGAGGTAATACGCTTAATTCGTGCTTCTGCAAATGCAGATGCGGCAAAAGCGGTTTTGATAAAAACCTTTGAGCTTTCAGAGATACAAGCTAAGGCTATTGTAGAGATGCGTCTGCGTCAATTAACAGGACTAGAACAGGATAAACTTCGTACAGAGTACGAAGAACTCATGAAAACCATTGAAGACTACCAAGACATTCTTGCAAACAAAGAGCGTAGAATGACAATCATTAAAGAAGAATTAGAAGAGATCCAAACCAAATATGGTGATGAACGTCGTTCTGTAATTGAGTATGCTGGAGGAGATGTAAGTATTACAGATTTGATTCCAGATGAGCAAGTAGTCTTGACCATTTCTCATGCTGGATATATTAAGCGTACCTCTTTAGCCGAGTATAAAACTCAAAACAGAGGAGGTGTAGGGCAAAAAGCCACCGCTACTAGAAATGAAGATTTCTTAGAACACCTATTTGTAGGGACCAACCATCAATATATGTTGTTCTTTACCCAAAAAGGAAAATGTTTCTGGATGCGTGTGTTTGAAATCCCAGAAGGAAGCAAGACCTCAAAAGGACGTGCCATACAAAACTTGATTAATATCGAGCCAGATGATAAGGTTATGGCATTTATTTGTACACAAGACCTTAAAGACGAAGAATACGTAAATAGTCGTTATGTCATTATGGCTACTAAAAAAGGTCAAGTCAAGAAAACACCACTAGAACAATACTCTAGACCAAGAACTAATGGTATTAATGCCATTACCATAAAAGAGGGTGATGAATTGCTAGAAGCTAAGTTAACCACAGGTGACAGTCAAGTCATGATCGCTGTAAAAAGCGGTAAGGCCATTAGGTTTGAAGAGGAGAAAACGCGACCTATGGGTAGAAATGCTTCAGGGGTTCGTGGAATTAGACTAGCAGATGATGCAGATGAAGTAGTGGGTATGATCGCTATTAATGATCCTTCTTCTGAAATATTAGTTGTTTCAGAAAATGGATATGGTAAACGATCTAGTATAGAAGATTACCGTATTACAAACCGAGGTGGTAAAGGGGTGAAAACCATCAGTGTTACAGAAAAAACTGGACAACTTGTTGCCATTAAAAATGTAATAGACAGTGATGATCTAATGATCATCAACAAGTCTGGTATTGCCATTAGAATGGCAGTAGATAGTCTTCGGGTAATGGGGCGCGCCACACAAGGGGTACGTTTAATTAAAGTTCGCGAAGACGATTCTATAGCAGCAGTTGCTAAGGTAATGAAAGACGATGATGAAGATTTAGAAGAAACCTTGTTGGATGCAGATGGAGAAAAAATAGCTGTTGAAATTGGAGACAATCAAGCACAAGCTCCAGTTGCTGACGCGCAAGAGGAAGAATAGTAAACTATTAATATTTCAAAAAGGCAAAAAAACAGTGCTTTTTGATCATAATAATTAAAAAAATGAAAAAACCATTATTAATGGCTGCCGCGCTTTTAATTGCTGTAGCGTCATTTGGACAAAAGAAAGAAATAAAAAAGGCGCAAAAAGCCTTTGTTAAAGGAGATGTCGAGACAGCAAAAACACTTTTAGTTACTGCTGAGTCTAAGTTAGGTACTGCAGATATTAGCACCAAAATCGATTTTTATATTGCTTTAGGTGAAGTTACGCTTGCCGATGCGGGTAAAACTGGCTATGAAAAAATGAAGGCAGCGGCAGTAGCTTTCATCAAGGCTAAAGAGTTGGATGTAAATAAAGTAAACCAGGGTATTATAAATAATGGATTAGACAACACCCGTGTTGCCTTATTTAATAGTGCTGTTACAGATTCTCAGGCAAAGAAATATGCATCAGCAGGGGAGAAGTTCTATTTAAGTTATACTGTAAAAAACGATACTATTGATCTTTATTACGCTGCAGAGAGCATGATAAGTGCTAAAGACTATGATGCTAGTTTAGACTATTATCAACAGCTGCTAGCAATGAATTATACAGGTATTAAGAAGCAATATATTGCACTGCGTATCGAAGACGATGAAACGGTAACTTTCGCATCTGAAGCAGATAGAAATTCTGAATTGATTTCTGGAAAATACACAAAACCTAGTGAGCGTATGTCTGGCTCTGTAAAAGGAGATATTTTAAAGAATGTAGTGCTAATACTCTCAAGTAAAGGAGAGAACGACAAAGCTATTGCGCTTATGCAAGAAGCTAGAGAACAAAACCCTACAGACATAACCTTAATACGTGCAGAAGCAGAAATGGTTTATAAAATGGGAAATATAGGCCGTTACGATGTGTTGATGCAACAAGTTTTGGATTTTGATCCTACAGATCCAGAGCCTTATTATAATATAGGTGTTGTTGCTGCCTCTACTGGAAATGCAACAAAAGCAATGGAGTATTATAAAAAAGCTTTGGCCTTAAAGCCAGATTATCCATCTGCTCAAGTAAATTTAGGAGCTTTAATACTTAACGATGAACTAAAAATTGTTGATGAGATGAACAGCTTAGGAATGTCAAGAGCAGATTCTAAGCGCTATGACGTATTAGAGGCTAAGCGTGAAGGATTATACAAAGAGGCATTACCATATTTAGAATCTGCATTAGCTTCTAGAGGTAATAATCCTCAATTAATTAGAAAGCTAATGGAGATTTATAGCCAATTAAGTATGGATGCTAAGTTTTCTGAAATGAAAATAAAACTAGCTACTATAGAAGATAAATAAAACAGTCTTTGTTGAATATAAAAAACCCGCTATTTATAGCGGGTTTTTTTATGGGTATAAACGATTCTCTTTTAAAATAGCCTTAGACAATTCGTTTGATAACTCTTAGGGTATGAGTATGTAGATTGGTGTCTATATTAAAAATGCCTGTATGGTCCAGTCTGTCTATACGAACCTTACCATGAGCATGAATAATATAATGATCTTTCATAATAATACCTACATGGGTAATAGCTCCCTCTGAGTTGTCAAAAAATGCTAAATCACCAGGCTCACTTTCTTCTATAAAGCTCAAGGCCTCTCCTTGCTCAACTTGTTGGCTTGCATCGCGCTTAAGCTTGTAGCCATTAAGTTTGTAGACCATCTGTGTGAAACCACTACAATCAATACCAAAGGGTGTTTTACCTCCCCATAAATAAGGAGTATTAAGATATAGTAAAGCGGTTTCTATTAGATTATTTTTCGGAAACTTTTGTGCTATTCTACGGCCATCAAACAAATGGTTTAAATGCACTATTGTATTTAAAGAACTCCCCATCACTATAGATAGTATTTGATTGTTAGGTGTGGTTACCATATCAACCAAGTCTTCAGAAAGTATTGGGTTTTGTTTAGAGAAATTCATGTAGTGCTCTTGTTCAATAAACGCAAATTGTTTATTATCTACCCAGCCCTGATAGCCATCAAAGGCTAACCGAATTCTACTCCATTTTTTTCTAGATTCTAATATTTTAAACAGTTCTCCATACAATACTTGCGTGACTAGTTCACTGCTGTCTGCAGCTTCTACCCTAAGGGGAATTAAACTAAGGTTACAAATACCGTATTTCATAGAATAGGTTTGAGAATTATGCTCTTTCAATTACCATGGCAGAGGCGCCACCACCGCCATTACAAACTGCAGCTGCTCCTATTTTTGCGTCATTTTGTTGCAGAACATTTACCAACGTTATTAAGATGCGCACACCGCTGCATCCTAAAGGGTGCCCTAAAGAAACGGCGCCACCATTTACATTTACATTGCTATTAGTAAGTCCCAAAGCCTTCATGTTTGCAAGCCCTACTATAGCAAATGCCTCATTGAGTTCAAAGAAATCAACTTGATCTTGAGTAACTCCAGCCTTTGCTAATGCTATTGGTAATGCTTTTGACGGAGCTGTCGTAAACCACTCTGGCTCATGAGCTGCATCTGCATATCCTTTTATAGTGGCTAATATTGTTAGTCCAAGTTCATTGGCTTTTTCCTGGCTCATTAAAATCATAGCGCCAGCACCATCATTAATAGTAGATGCATTAGCGGCCGTAACAGTTCCTTCTTTAGTAAAGGCAGCACGTAAAGAAGGAATTTTCTCTATTTTTATCTTTTTAAACTCCTCATCTTCGCTAATAATTAAATCCTCTCCTCTTCGTTGTGGCACCGCCACTGGAACTACTTCGTTTGAGAATTTACCTTCACTCCAGGCCTTAGCAGAACGCTCATAAGATTGAATAGCAAATGCATCTTGATCTTCTCTTGAGAAATTATATTCTAGAGCACATTTGTCTGCAAAAACACCCATCGCATTGTTATTAAATGTGTCTATTAGCCCATCTTTTTGAACACCATCTACTAGTGTAGTTGGTCCAAATTTCACTCCGTTACGCATGTGTACATAATGTGGTATGTTACTCATGCTTTCCATTCCTCCCGCTACAACTACATCTGCATCGCCCAAGGCAATAGCCTGTGCTGCGTTCATGACTGCTTTCATGCCAGAGGCACACACCTTATTTACAGTTGTACAAGGCACCGAGTTTGGAATACCAGCTCCTAAAGCTGCTTGTCTTGCAGGTGCTTGACCTACTCCAGCTTGAACTACATTACCCATGTACACCTCATGTACTTGTGTGGCGTCTAGGTTAATTTTATCTAAAGCTCCTTTAATTGCCAAACTACCTAATTCAGTAGCTGTTAATGAAGATAAACCTCCCATAAAGCTCCCTATTGGGGTACGAACTGCAGAAACAATAACAACTTTTTTAATCATAATTATATTTTAAGATATTTTAAATAGACAACAGTATCATGTCTTAAATAATGGCCACGAAATTACATATTTCTAACTAAATTATCAATCTTTACAGTCATAGGTTTTGTGATTCCTTTGTTCAATGGGTATCTTTACCTTGAATATTAATTATATGAAAAATACTTTAAGTGTCTTATCAAGAAATCAATCCCTACTATACAAGGGGTTTCTTTTTATTGCAGCTACTTTTTTAATTATATACCTTTTCCCAAAAGGAGGCCAGTTTAAGTATGATTTTCAAAAAGGGAAACCTTGGCAGTATGAAAACTTGTATGCTCCCTTTAGTTTTACAATTAAAAAAGATGCAGCATCCTTAGAAGCTGAAAAACAACAAATAATCAACAATGCTGTTCCCTACTTTAATATGGACTTGGCTATTGTAGATGTGGTTTCTATGGAGCTCTCACGTTTGTTAAATGAAACCTATGTAGACACATTGTTTGCGGTTCCTAAGGCTGTTATTCAAAGTCGCGCAGAGGGTATTATTGATAAAATATATAATCATGGAATTGTCAACGAGCTATATTCTTATGACGCAGATAAGCTAGTTTATCTCAAAACTGCAAATGAAATTGATGAGGTTACTTTTCATCAAATCGTAAATTTTGAAAACGTAGAGACTATTCTTAAGGCATCAACTAGCTTAGATGCTATTTCTCCTAGTACAGTTTTAATTGAAAAGATTCTTACTAGAGTACTTAGGCCTAACGTCTCTTTAAACACTAAATTAACTCAAGCAGCTATTGATGACGAGATAAATGCAATGAACCCCAATAGAGGTATCATAGAAAAAAGTGGTCGCATCATAGCAAAAGGAGAAGTCGTAGAGGGAGACACGTATCAAATTCTAGATTCTCTTAAGGCAGAGTATCAATCTCAAGTATGGACAAAATCAAATTACCTCTGGCTTTTGGTTGGGTATGCTCTTTTGGTTATGTTGGTTTTATTAATGTTGTTCTTGTTTTTGAAGAAATACAGGCCAGAGATTTATAATAACAACACAAAGGTAACCTTCATCTTTTTTAATGTATTGTTAATGGTGTTACTAACAACTATTGTTGTTAAGCTGGATGCCAAATATGTGTATGTAGTGCCACTTTGTATTTTACCGTTAATCATAAAGGCATTTTTTGATCCTAGACTTGGTTTGTTTGTTCATGTTCTTACTGTTTTGTTGTTAGGGTTTATAGTGCCAAACAGTTTTGAGTATTTGTTTTTGCAGATTATAGCAGGAATTGTGACCATCTTGACCGTTTCTGAATTATACAAAAGAGCCAACCTCTTCATTTCGGTAGGGCAAATTACCTTAATTTATATTATTGGCTACTTTGCTTTTGTCTTGATACAGGAAGGAAATATTTATGGATTTGAGTGGGAAATCTTCGGGTACTTTGTCCTGTGTGGTTTAGCGACACTATTTGCGCACCCATTAATTTATTTTTATGAAAAATTATTTGGTTTGGTTTCAGATGTTTCGCTGTTAGAGTTGAGTGATACCAATTCAAAACTATTGAAAGAACTCTCTAATAAAGCTCCAGGTACTTTTCACCATTCTTTAAACGTAGCGAACCTTGCAGAAGCTGCTGCTCAAGAAATTGGCGCAAACTCTATGCTAGTAAGAGTAGGCGCTCTGTATCACGATATTGGGAAAATGGCAAGCCCAACCTATTTTACAGAAAATCAATTGAGTGGAGTAAATTCTCACGATGAATTAGATCCAAAAGAAAGTGCAAATATTATTATTAACCACGTTATTGACGGTATTGAAATAGCAAGAAAAAATAAACTTCCAGATAGAATTATAGACTTTATACGGACCCATCACGGTACAAGTATGGTGTATTATTTTTATAAAAAGCAGATGGACAGACAAGGTGCTGCAAATCCTGAAGATTTTAAATATCCTGGACCTATACCATTTTCTAAAGAAACTGCTATTTTAATGATGGCAGATAGTGTCGAGGCAGCTAGTAAAAGCCTAAAAGATCCTACTTCAACAAAGATTGATGCTTTTGTAGAAAAAATTATTGATGGACAAATGGAACAAGGTCAGTTTTTAAATGCCAATGTTACTTTTAAGGACATTCAACTAATAAAGAAGGTTTTAAAGAAAAAACTCAATAATATCTATCATTTACGCGTAGAATATCCAGAATAAAATGCAATAATTATGTACAAGATTTGCCTTGTACATGTTATTTACTGCTTTGATTTAGTAAAAAGTGGTACTTTTGTATCCTGAATACGTTTCAGAACACTTCCTTATGAGCCAAAAAACACTATTAGACGCGACAGAGATTCATATCGCTTTGCATCGTTTGGCTTGTCAATTAATAGAAAAGCACGACAACTTTACAAACACAGTACTCATTGGCATCCAGCCAAGGGGTGGTTTTTTAGCAAAACGCTTGGTGACTATCTTAGAGAACGATTACAAAATTAAAAACATACAATCAGGGCTACTTGATATTACCTTCTACCGGGACGACTTTAGAAGAAGTGAAAAGCCTCTTGCTGCAAATGAAACTGCTATTAATTTTGTTGTTGAAAATAAAAAAGTAGTCTTCATTGACGATGTTTTGTATACAGGAAGAAGCATAAGAAGCGCTTTAACTGCCATTGGGGACTTTGGCCGCCCCACAGAAATAGAATTACTTACACTCATAGATAGAAGATTTAGTAGACATTTACCCATACAGCCCGATTATAGAGGACGCCAAGTAGATGCTATTGGTGGTGAGAAAGTAAAGGTTTGTTGGCAAGAAAACGAAGGAGAAGACGCAGTATATTTAATAAAAGAACAGATATAGGATGATTGAATTAAGCGTAAATCACTTATTAGGAATTAAATACATTACAGAAGAGGACATACAACTCATCTTTGAAACCGCAGATCATTTTAAAGAAGTGATACAAAGGCCTATTAAAAAAGTACCCTCTTTACGAGACATCACTATTGCTAATTTATTTTTTGAAAACAGTACACGTACAAGGCTATCTTTTGAGCTAGCAGAGAAAAGACTTTCTGCAGATATTATAAACTTTTCAGCAGGATCCTCTTCTGTTAAAAAGGGGGAGTCTCTGGTAGATACCGTAAATAACATACTTTCTATGAAAGTAGATATGGTTGTGATGCGCCATCCTAATCCGGGAGCAGGCGTATTTTTGTCAAAACATATAAATGCAAGTATTATTAATGCTGGAGATGGAGCTCATGAACACCCTACACAAGCCTTATTAGATTGCTATTCTATTAGAGAAAGGCTAGGAGATGTAGCGGGCAAAAATGTAGTTATTGTTGGAGATATATTACACTCAAGAGTTGCTTTGTCTAATATTTTTGCGCTACAAAAACTAGGTGCAACCGTCAAGGTTTGTGGCCCAAAAACATTAATGCCTCGGTATATTGAGTCATTAGGTGTTCAATTTGAACCCAATTTAATAAAGGCTTTAAATTGGTGTGATGTTGCTAATATGTTACGTGTTCAAAACGAACGTATGGATATTAGTTATTTTCCCTCAACTAGAGAATACACCCAGCAGTTTGGTTTGAATAAAAAAATATTAGACAGCCTAGATAAAGAAATTATAGTCATGCACCCTGGCCCAATTAATAGAGGTGTAGAAATAACAAGTGACGTTGCAGATAGTAAGCAGGCCATTATTTTAGATCAGGTTCAAAATGGAGTAGCAGTGCGTATGGCGGTATTGTATTTACTGGCTTCTAAAATAAAAAGAAATGATAGTTAAAAAATCTAACACATATACTGTTTTGTGTGACCAGCGTGATGCAATTCAAGATTTTGCGAAATTTTTAGCTCATAAAGTTCCTACATCTTTTAAGACTCAAAATCTAATTATAGATTTGTTGAAGTATGAGCATTTAACCCTGGAGCAATTGTTGTTATTTATACAAGTGTCAAACACACACAGGGCTTCAAAACATTCTTTTGTTATTTTAAACACGGCCATTGACCCTGAGTTGATCCCTTATGAAATTATGGTAGTGCCAACATTACTTGAAGGAGCCGATGTTATTGAGATGGAAGAAATTGAAAGAGACTTAGGTTTTTAAAAACAATATCTTTAAATATTTTAAAGGTGCTTATCTGTATTTTTTTTATAACTGTCTTAAACACAAATTTAACTTCTATGTTTAACCTAGCTTCCCTTTAGTATGAAATTAACCATTCTTGGTTGTCATTCAGCTACCCCCCGTTGGGATGCTAATCCTACAGCGCAAGTATTGGAGGTAAAAGGACACTTGTTTTTGATAGATTGCGCAGAAGGGACGCAGGTTCAGCTTCGAAGACGTAAAGTAAAGTTTGCTAGAATAAAACATATCTTCATTTCTCATTTACATGGAGATCATTTTTTTGGACTGGTTGGATTAATATCAACATTTAGACTACTAGGCAGAGCCTCTGATTTGCATATTTATGGCCCTCAAGGAATTAAAGAAGCTATTTTAATGCAACTTAAACTTGGAAATAGTTATACCAACTATAAGCTTTTTTTTCATGAACTAGACAGTAAGCAGCCCCAAGTATTGTTTGAAGATGATATTCTAAGTGTTACCACCATACCTTTAAAACACAGAGTGTATACAAACGGTTTCTTATTCCAAGAAAAAGTAGGAGACCGAATATTAGATATTGATAAGGCCAAGGAGTTTGACGTTGAGATGTCTTATTTTCAAAAAATAAAACAAGGCTTTGATGTTCCAGACACCAAAGGAAACATGGTTGCTAATGCATCCATAACAATAGATCCATCAACACCAAAGTCCTACGCATACTGCAGTGACACCTGTTACCATGAAGCTATTGTGCCACAAATAAAGAAAGCTACATTACTTTATCATGAGGCAACTTTTCTAGAACAACATGCAGCTTTGTCTTCAAAAACTATGCACAGCACAGCCAAGCAAGCTGCTAGTATTGCAAAACTAGCTGGTGTAGGCACGTTAGTGCTAGGTCATTATTCTGGTCGTTACAGCGATTATGAAGCTTTTAAAAATGAAGCTCAAGAGATATTTAGCCAAACACAACTAGCACAAGACGGGAAGGTGTTTGATATTTAAGCTTCTTGACAACTATTTTTTTAATTTTTAGATAACTTTAAAGATTCTCGTATATTATACATTCTGCAATATTTGTACCTTGCAGTAAAGTAATTTTTATGGATAAAAATCTTCACGACTATAGAAAATCATACGAAAAAGGTTCACTTACAAAAGATACCGTTTCAAAAAACCCAATGGTTCAATTTACCAATTGGTTTCAACAAGCAGAAGAATCGTCTACTGTAGAGGAACCAAATGCAATGACCTTAAGTACTGTAGATGCAACAGGAGCACCAAAATCTCGTGTGGTTTTACTAAAAGAAATTACCCAAGAAGGCTTTGTTTTTTATACCAATTACACCAGTGATAAAGGCCAAGCTATTGCCTCAAATAACAAGGTGTGTATTTCTTTTTTTTGGCCAGTGTTAGAGCGTCAAATTATTATAACTGGAGAGGCTACAAAAATTTCAGAAGAAAAATCTATTGCATATTTTAATAAACGACCTCGAGAGAGCCAGTTAGGTGCCATGGTGAGTGATCAATCTGCATACATTAATTCTAGAGAAGCTTTGGAGCAAAAACTAGCAGTTTTAGAAGAAAAATACAAAGAAGAAACTATTCCAAAACCAGAAGCATGGGGAGGATATTTAATACGCCCTATTGTATTAGAATTTTGGCAGGGTAGAAGCAGTAGGTTACATGATAGAATTAGGTATGTGAAAAGAGATGATAATTGGGCCATAGATAGATTACAGCCTTAATTTTTTATTTAAGATGATACAGTAATGAAAACACTATACTTTATTCGTCATGCTAAGTCTTCATGGAAACATGATGTTATAGACCAGCAAAGACCCCTTAAAACAAGAGGAGTCAATGACGCTGTAATGGTTTCTAATTTGGTAGCTACATCTATGGCTATGCCAGATCTTATTATTACTAGTGACGCATTACGCGCAACAACAACCGCGCACTATTTTAAACAAGCCTTTGCTCTTAAAGAATCTAGTTTTGTTGAAAATGCCGACTTGTACGATTTTAGTGGTCAAAACGTTATAAAACTAATAAAAGAGTTGGATGACACATTAAATTGTGTCATGCTTTCTGGACATAATCATGGGTTTACCTCTGTTGTAAATATGTTGGGTAGTCTCACTATTGAAAATTTACCAACATGTGGTTTTGTAGCTATTACTTTTGAGATTGACCAATGGAGTAAAATTATAACAGGAACAACCATAAAGAAAATATTTCCAGGAGACTTAAAATAAAACTATGACGCCACCTTTAAATAAAACCCCTCTTGAAAATAAGTACTTTAACCGTGAATTAAGTTGGTTACAGTTTAATGCACGTGTATTACAAGAGGCAGAAGACAAGACCACTCCGCTACTTGAAAGATTGAGGTTTATAGGTATTTTCTCTAATAACCTAGATGAATTTTTTAAAGTTAGATACGCTACCATTAAACGTATTGCCGCAGCTGGTAAAGCAGGGCGTAGTTTTTTAGGAGGTATACCAGCCTCAGAGTTGATGGAGATAATTACAAAAACAGTTATCAAACAACAAAAAACGAGCTTGGGTATTTTGAGTAGTATCAAAAAGGAGCTTAAAAAAGAAAATATTTTTATGATTGATGAGACAGAAGTGTCCAAGTCTCAATCTGAATATATCGCAGATTATTTCATACAAAATGTAAGCCCAGCTATGGTTGTTATTATGATTGGGGAGCTTAAGAGGTTTCCTTCTTTAAAAGATAACGCCGCGTATTTAGCCATAAAAATGGAAATGGCTAAGGGTGACACTTCTTTTGCTTCAAAAAATAATTATGCCCTTATTGAAATACCCAAAAATGTTGAACGATTTGTAGAATTGCCGTCTCAAGATGGAAAGAAGTACATAATTATTCTAGATGATTTAATACGATATTCATTACATCAAATATTTAGTATTTTTAAGTATGATCATATTTCGGCACACATGATTAAGATCACTCGTGATGCAGCATTGGATATAGAAAGTGACCTAAGTAAAAGTTTTATTGATAAAATTTCTAAATCTGTAAAAAACAGAAGTGATGGAGATCCCGTTCGTCTTGTCTATGACAATACTATAGACGATGAAACATTGGCCTTTTTGATGGATAAAATGGGAATAAAAAACTCAGATAGTATTAACCCTGGTGGTAAGTATCACAATCGGAGAGATTATATTAAGTTTCCAAGTTTAGGTCGTCTAGACTTACAATATGAAAAGATTGTTCCATTGCCTATTCCTGGATTAAACTTGGTAGGAAGCATACTAGACAAAGTAGCTAAAAAAGATTATTTATTATATGCGCCCTACCAGAGCTTTTCATACATTGTTAAGTTTCTTCGTGAAGCAGCCCTAGATCCTACCGTAAAAACAATAAAGATTACTATTTACAGACTGGCAGAAGTATCTCGTATTGCCAGTAGTTTAATTAATGCTGCTAAGAACGGAAAGGAAGTCACCGTTCAAATAGAGTTACAGGCACGCTTTGATGAGGAAGCAAATATCTACTATGCAGAGCAAATGCAAAGTGAGGGTGTAAAACTTATTTTTGGTGTAGCAGGTCTAAAGGTACATTGTAAAATATGCGTCGTTGAGCGTGAGGAAGATGGGAAATTGAAGCGGTATTCTTTTATAAGTACAGGGAATTTTAATGAGTCTACGGCAAGAATTTATACAGATTATACTTTGTTTACTGCCAACCAAAAAATAGGGAAAGAGCTCAATAGAGTATTTGACTTTTTTGAAGTAAATTATAAAGTAAAAGAGTATAGACATTTAATAGTTTCTCCTCATTACACTAGAAGTGCTATTTATGCCCTAATAGAAGCTGAAATTTTAAACACTATTCAAGGCAAGAAAAGTGGTATTAAATTAAAACTCAATAGCTTGTCTGACAATAGACTAATTGATAGATTGTATGCTGCCAGTAGAGCTGGTGTAAAGGTGCAACTTATCATAAGAGGTATTTGTTGTTTGATTCCAGGAGTTAAAGCAATGAGCGAAAATATTGAAGTAATAAGCGTTATAGATAAGTTTCTAGAGCATCCTCGCCTTTTTATTTTTGAGAACGATGGAGCTCCAAAGATCTTTATATCTTCTGCAGATTTAATGCGTAGAAATTTAGATAATAGAGTAGAAGTATCTTGTCCAATCTATGATCAAACTATTAAACAAGAGTTGTTAGATACCTTTGCAATATCTTGGAGTGATAACGTGAAGGCACGTCATATTTCAGAAAAACAAGACAATCAATACAAAATAGATAACAATCCAAAAGTACGATCGCAGTTTGCATTGTATGATTACTATAAAAATAAACTATAAAAATAATTTGTTACACATAGATAAATATGCCGCTATAGATATAGGCTCTAATGCTATTCGTTTACTCATTACCACTGTAATTGAGAAGGAAGGTTTTGCTACACAGTTTAAAAAAACCTCTTTGGTGCGTTTGCCTATTAGGCTAGGTGCAGATGTTTTCTTAGAAGGTAATATTACACAGGTCAATTATCAAAGATTGTTAGATGCCATGCAGGCTTTTTCATTACTTATTAAAACCCATAACGTTGTTGCTTATAGAGCTTGTGCAACATCAGCTATGCGTGAGGCCGCAAATGGAAAAGAAATAGTTGCAAAACTAAAAGTGGCTACAGGAATTAACATCCAAATTATTGATGGTAATGATGAGGCAGCTATTATTGCTTCTACACATTTAAAACAGCTTATAAGTGACGATAAAGTTTTTTTATATGTAGATGTAGGAGGAGGTAGTACCGAGCTTACTGTATTTGCAAACGGTATAAACATAGCTTCTCAATCTTTTAAATTGGGTACTGTGCGTATTATTAACGATATGGTTAGCGCCACTATCTGGGATGAGATAAAAGAGTGGGTAACATACAATACAAAAGCATATTCAAAAGTACATGTAATAGGTTCTGGCGGTAACATTAATAGCATACATAGCTTTAGTGAAAAGAAAGTTGGGCAGCCATTAAGTTATTTGTTTATGTCTAATTTTTACGAAAAGATTAAAAAGTATAGCTATAATGAACGCGTATTTGAATTGAAAATGAATCCAGATAGGGCCGATGTTATAATTCCAGCTACCCGTATATATCTATCAGCCATGAAATGGGCGAAAGCAAAAAACATGTATGTTCCTAAAATTGGTCTTGCAGATGGTATTGTAAAGCAACTCTACAACGAGCGAAAGTCTAAAGAATTTAAAAAGAGTTAATCTAGAGCACACAGACCTTGGTTTTTGAATAAGAAATTTAATAACCCTTAGCCATGAATGCTTTCATTTTTACTTAAGTTTTTCATGACTTCTGCCTCAAAAGCTAGTAAATCCTGCCACTTACTGTCTACTTCTTTACGGTCTCCATACTGTCTTGCAAAGCTTAAAAACATGGTGTAATGATTTGCTTCGCTAACCATGAGTTTGTAATAAAAATCTGCCAACTCTGGATCCTCAAGTTCTTCACTTAGTAGCCTAAAACGCTCACAACTTCTTGCTTCAATAAGTGCAGCGTATAGAAGTCTGTGAACTAGTTGGGTGGTGCGACTACCACCTTTAGGGAAAAATTTTAAAATAGCTAGGACATATTCATCTTTACGATCGCGTCCAAGGGTCCAGCCCCGCGCTATGATTTTATCATGCACTAATTTAAAATGACTTATTTCTTCTTTTACCAGGGCAACCATTTCTTGAACCAAATCTGTGTATTCAGGAAAAGAAACAATAAATGAAATAGCTGTAGAGGTTGCTTTTTGTTCACAATAGGCGTGATCTGTCAATATTTCTTCAATATTCTTCTCAACAATAGCTACCCAACGTGGATCTGTAGGTAATTTTAACCCCAGCATTTTTATTGGATTTTCCTGTTTTAATTTCATAATAATTGATTAGATATCTAGCTCAAATGCTTTTCTTAATTCTCCTAGATTAGGGTTTTTTTCGAGCAGCTTTTCATATTTCTCTTTTGAGGTATAGGCATAGCGTTTCACTTGGGTTTCATTTACTTCAATGACGAGATCAACATTATAATTTTGAAGTTCTTTTCTTAAATGTTTCAATAAGTCAAACTTATCTCGTTCTACCTCTAGTTTTATAGTTTCATTAGGAAATACAAGATGAATCATTCCATCAATTAATTTTGGAACGTTCATGGTAAGATGAGACAAGAAGTTGTACTTCCCTTGACTTTTCAAGATTTCTGTATATTCATTCCAGTGAGCAATCATTTGCTGCTCTGTAAATATCTCTGTGGGTAGGTTTTCTTTATCTGGAGTTTTAGAGTTGATCTCCTTGGCAAGTTCTTGCTTTTTTTGAATGCTTTTTAAAGATAAAGCAGAAACTCTTTTCTTAGAAGGGGCAACATCTGCAATGGCAACTTGTTCAACTTTTTTTGGAGTTTCTATTTGTTTTTCAATGCTAGCTTGCGTGCTATTTTGATCAACCAGCATGTCATGGATTGTTTCTTTAGCTTGCGTAGTGTCTTTTTGAATTTCTACTAAAGAGCTAGCGGTACTATTATCTGAGCTAATTACATTATTTTTTTGCTCGTCTATAACGGAGATGGTCTTAATTTCTTGGTGAGTGTCTAATTTTTCTGAAACAGTGACAGCTACATCATTAAAGTGAGAAGGGGGTAGTACAAAACGTTTTTCTAGACTATTGGAGTTTTTTTTTTCTCCCTGCGCAGTGAGAGATGTCAATTGCATTAAGCACAATTCAACTAAAAGTCTTTGGTTTCGGCTAGTTTTAAATTTTAGATCGCAAGAGTTAGCAATGTCTATTCCAGATATTAAAAAAGGAAGTGTAGTTAGCTGTGATTGCTCTAAGTACATTTTCTTTACTTGCTCACCTACTTCAAGTAAGGATATGGTTTCTTGATTTTTGCAAACCAATAAATCTCTAAAGTGAGAGGCGAGACCCATGATGAAATGATGACCATCAAAACCTTTGCTTAAAATATCATTGTAGGCTAGTAATACTTGTGGAATGTTATTGTGTAAAAGTAGGTCTGTGATGCTAAAATAATACGTGTAGTCTAATACATTTAGATTTTCAGTAACGGCCTCCCGGCTTAGATTAGCGCCAGAAAAACTGACAACTCTATCAAAAATAGAGAGTGCATCTCTAAGGGCCCCGTCTGCTTTTTGAGCAATAACATGCAACGCATCATCTTGTGCAGTAATGTTTTCTTGAAGGGCTACAGATGCTAAATGGCCTTTAATATCTTGTACTGTTATACGCTTAAAATCAAATATTTGACACCGTGATAAAATGGTAGGTATAATTTTGTGTTTCTCTGTAGTTGCTAGAATGAAAATAGCATGCTTTGGTGGCTCTTCAAGTGTTTTTAAAAAAGCATTAAATGCAGCAGAAGAAAGCATGTGCACCTCATCTATAATATAGACTTTATACTGCCCTACTTGGGGAGGGATACGAACTTGGTCAATTAGGTTACGTATATCATCTACAGAATTGTTAGAAGCAGCATCAAGTTCAAAAATATTGAAAGCAAAATCTTCATCTTCTTTATGGTTGCCATCTTGGTTTATTTTCTTTGCTAGAATACGTGCGCAGGTAGTTTTTCCAACCCCTCTTGGGCCTGTAAATAATAGCGCTTGTGCTAGATGATCGTTCTGTATTGCATTCTCTAGAGTATTGGTAATCGCTTGTTGCCCTACAACATCTTTAAATGTTGTGGGTCTGTACTTTCTTGCCGATACAATAAATGGTTCCATAATATAGAAACAAATATAAGTACGTAGGGTATTTATTTAAAAAATAGGACTTGTTATTTTACGTTATTTATTAACAATAATGATACTTTTGCAACAGCAGGTCGCCTTATC
>CEST01063246.1_pt1 | contig 34657 bp, 30 predicted proteins | sample 326921 | NCBI WGS metagenome assembly CEST01 (sample SAMEA2621509, study PRJEB7988) | marine metagenome | biome: marine biome (ENVO:00000447); feature: surface water layer (ENVO:00002042); material: "saline water (ENVO:00002010), including plankton (ENVO:xxxxxxxx)" | depth 5 m
ATTTTAAACCATTTTTTTAAGTTTTCTAACAATTCTAAGTTTTTAGCTTTGGTAAATGCATAGGGGGATAAGTTTTCATCCTCACCCTTATTGCCTAAAGATGCAGATGTTGCTGAATAAATAAGTTTAATATTATTTGTCAGACAAAAATTAAAAACAGCATGAGATCCAACAGAATTTGATTCTAAACACTGATTCATTTTTAAAAAACTCTGATAAATTCTGGCAAACTCTCCAAAATGAAAAATTGCATTAATTTTCTTTTTTTTTGAATCTAATATTTGAGAAATATTTTTTGTATTTCCTTTTAGGTATGTAATTCTACTGTTTTTAAGATGATTTATTTTTACCCCTGAAGAATAATCATCAATACTAATGATCTTATACTTCGTTTTTTTTAGAAAATGATCGATAAGATTAGACCCAACAAACCCAGCACCACCAGTTACAATTATATAATTTTTCATTTTTATTAAGTTATTTGATTTAAATAAGACTTATATGTTTCTAAAATTTCTTTATTAAAATTAATATTTGGTTTCCATCCATATTGTTTGGCTAAAGATATATCCAATACTTTTCTAAGTGTACCATTAGGTTTTGAAAGGTCATATTCAATTTTTATTTTTTTTTCTGGAATTAAGACTTTCAGGAACATTTCTGCATATTGTTTTATAGTATAATCTATTCCACTACCTATATTAATCAAAGAATGCTTTGTTTTAATATTCATAAAATGAATACACGCATTTGCAATTTCATCAACATACAAAATCTCCCTCTTTGCTTTTCCATTTCCCCATAGTTGTAAAATTTTTTTATTTTTTATTTTTATATGATGTATTTTTCTTATTAATGATGGAATAAAATGTGAATTTAAAGGATGGTAATTATCATTTGGGCCAAATGTGTTTGTGGGCATCAAACACTTATAATTAGTTTTATATTGATTATTATAACTTTCACACATTTTGATTCCAGCTATTTTGGCTACTGCATAGGAGTCATTTGTTTCTTCCAATTTTCCATCTAATAAATATGTTTCTTTAATCGGCTGCTTAGATAATTTTGGATAAATACAGCTTGATCCAAGAAAAATTAAGTTTTTTATATTATTTCTAAAAGCCGAGTGAATTAAATTTGTTTGGATCATTAAGTTTTCATAAATAAATTCAGCTTTATATTTGTGATTTGAATAAATCCCACCTACTTTAGCAGCAGCTATAAAAATAAAGTCAGGTTTTTTTTTTTTTAGAAATTCTAAAACTTTTTTCTGGTCTACAAGGTTGAGTTCTTTTTTAGATGCAATTATTAAATTAATGTACCCTTTTTCTTTTAATTTTTTTAGTATTGCACTTCCAACCAGACCTTTATGTCCAGCTATATAAATTTTTGACCTCTTATTAATCATTATTTAAGATTTAGTAATTCAGATTTTACCATTTCTTTTACTAGGGCTTTAATACCTGTTTTGGCTTTCCAATTTAATTTTTTTTTTGCTTTTGTCGGATCTCCAAGAAGTGTGTCGACTTCAAGAGGTCTATAATATTCTTTGCTACAAGCAACAATACATTTCCCACTTTTCGTGAAACATTTAGATTTTATACCTTTGCCCCGCCATTTAAACTCTATGTTTAATTCATTTAATACCAGTTCAACAAATTGTTTAACGGTGAATTGTTTTCCTGTAGCTATCACATAGTCATCTGGATTCTTTTGTTGAAGTATTTTCCACATTGCTTCTACATAATCTTTAGCGTGGCCCCAATCACGTTTAGAATCTATATTTCCTAAATATAATTTTTTTTGTAAATTTTTTTTAATTTTGCATAGTCCTATTACAATTTTTCTCGTTACAAAAGTTTCTCCTCGTCTAGGACTTTCGTGATTAAATAAGATGCCATTAGATGCAAAAATATTATAAGCTTCTCTGTAATTAACAGTAATCCAGTGTGCATATACTTTTGCTACACCATAAGGACTTCTTGGATAAAAAGGTGTATTTTCATTTTGAGGAGTCTCCAACACACGTCCAAACATTTCAGATGTTCCGGCTTGATAAAATTTAATTTTTTTCTCATAACCATGAAATTTAATAGCTTCTAATATTCTTAGTGCTCCAACTGCATCGGCATTTGCTGTATACTCAGGGACTTCAAACGAGACGGCAACGTGTGATTGAGCTGCTAAATTGTAAATTTCTGTAGGTTTAATTTTTTTAATTAATGAAGAAACTGAGATTGAGTCAGTGATATCACCATAGTGGAGGGTAAAGTTTCTATTTTTTTGAAACGGATCTTGATATATATGATCTATTCTACCAGTATTAAAAGATGACGATCTTCTTTTAATACCATGAACATTATATCCTTTACTTATTAAAAACTCAGATAAATATGATCCATCTTGTCCCGTAACACCAAAAATAAGAGCAATTTTTTTATTTGCCATAGCTTAATGTTATATAGTTTTTTTATATATATAGTCAAAAGATTTCCTTAAAGGCATTTTAATTTTAAATACTTTATGAAATCCATTAATTTTCAAATAATCATGAATATCTGAATATTTGTAATTTTTTTTTAACATGTTGTCATAATGATGCTCGAAATAGATAAATTTTATCCTAGAAATCTCCAGTCCCAGCCCTTTTAAAACTTCAAATTCATATCCTTCTGTATCTATCTTTAAAATATCTATAAAAGTAATATTTTTGTTTCTTATAAATTCACCAAGTTTAATTTGAGTAACCGTGGTTTCTTGGGTAATTGATTTACTTTTTATTAAAAAAAAAGATAATATTTTATTTTTTCTTTTATAATAAGAAGAGTTTCTATCTATAATATTAAATGTTGAAGAATTACTATCTGGTAATTCATAAAAAATATTATTACTGTTGGCATTTCCTATTCCTAAATTAAATATTTCAATATTTGTCTGATTAAAATTTCTTTTAATTTTATTTAGTTTAATATTAAGCTTGGTAAAAGTTTTTGGACTAGCTTCAAATGAATAAATATTTTTTATCTTAAAATTACTTAGAAATTCTTGAATTGTTTCACCTTTGTGCGCACCCACATCAATTAATGTATGTAAATCATCTTTTATATTATTTTTAAAGAAAAAAATAATTTTTCGTTTATAAAAAAAATCAACAAATTTTAAAATTAAATTAAATAAAAACTTCACTATTTCTTTCTATAATAAGTTTTAAAATTATTCATTGTTTTTAATTCGATATTAGTATCTTTACATTCATTATTTTTTAGCTCTGTTGCGCAATTATTTATATTCATAATTCTGTTATATATGCCAAAATTTTGCTCTTCTGCTCGATAAAACGGTTTAGTAAATATATTATAATTATATATTTGATATTCTTTATGAATTCTTAAAATATTTCTTGATGAAAAAACAACAAAAGTTAAAATTATTAAAAAATATACTTTTGCTTTGAGTCTTGAACTATTAATTAAAAATTTACTCATCAAAATAGAAGCTGGGATAAACAATAGGAGTGCTATCAAGTGATAGCCACCATATCTTAATGCTGGGTGAAAATAAAACCACTCAAGTGTTAAAATGATTAAAATTAAATATAAAAAATAAAAATTATTTTTGATATTTTTTTTTTTGTATTTTGTATAAAATGTTAAGTAAACAATTAAAGTAAGAAATATTAATCCCAATAAAAAATCTGAGACTTTATTAAAAAAATACATGTCCATCCAATTTGAAACCCAATTAAATTTTTTAATATATTCCCCAGGATTATCTACACGAAATGTTGGGCCAGCGCCTGCTTTTGACCATTGTTGATACCAATTTGTCATATACTCAACTTCACTTAGAGGAATTGACCAAGAAAAATTATCAAAACACAAAATTTGAACAGGGTATATCAAGCAACCAGTATTAAAAAAATTAGTAATCACCAATAAACAGATGAGCAATAAACAAAGGTATAAAACTTTATTTTTTATGAAAAAAAACACTGAGACTCTATTTTTAATTAATAGTAGCAATATTGGTGCAAATAATAAAATATAAAGTATGTAAAATGGTTTTAAAGAGATTATTAAAGTAATAACAATAATTAATTTTGGTAAATAATTTTCATTGAATTTTTTTTCAATATTATCAAGGTACATTAATTCAATTATCAGAATAAATATCAAAATCATCGCTGATCTATCAGTGCCATGCTCAGCCAATCTATAGAAAAATACATTAACAAAAATAAAAGATAATAAGGATAAATATAAAACTAAGTCAGTTTTGTTTAGTATTAAATATTTTTTAATTTTATTCAGTAAAATTAAATTACAAAAACCCATAAAAAAAACAGGAGACAAGTTTATTAAAAAAAAATTAGATTTTGGAAGATTAAAAAGTGACGATAGGTAAAAAATTGACGAATGCGTCCTAAAGCCATGATTAAAATTACCTAGTCCTAAAACATTAGAAAATTTAGTTATCAAATGCGTGTAGGGAAAATGATAATATGGAAAGTCATCATGATTCTTTGCAGTGAGGATAAAGATAATTAATACAGTAAAGACAATACCAAGGAGTTTTATATCATTTTTTAAAATACTATCATTTTTGTTAAAATAAAGAATTATTAACCCAGAAATTAAAATGATTGTATTAAAAATTTGGTTATGAGGAGTAAAAAAATGTGAGATATAGGAAATTAGTACAAGAATAAAAATTCCAAAAATACCTATATATCCAATATCAACACTATCGTCTTTTACAAAAATTCTATTAAAGAGAAGTCCATATCCAATAATGGCAAAAGTAATTAGCCAATAATATGAAAGTAAAGTCAGCAATTGATGCATTTAATTAGTCATTCTTTAAAAATTTAGTGAATAATTTAGTAATATAAAAATCATAGTTTTTCTTAAATTTGATATTATTGATTTGATAAATATTTTGAATAAAATCATGTGCTTGCATTCTTCTTAACCACCAGCGTTTAGAAAATTTTTTGCTTTTATCCATTACACCACCAGCAACATCTCTATAAAATGTCAGATAATCATCAATTATCTGAAAATTTTTCGTTATTTTCTGTGAGAAAAAATTTAATTTAAGGTCAATCTCAACTCTTGGGTAATTAGAAAATAAATTAACGTCTAGACATTTATTAAAAAAATCTCTCCTTAAAGTAATTCCACTCGTTGGTATAACTGATGGCCAAATATATTCATTAGTTTTTTTTTTAATCTTCAAAGGTTTTGTTATACCTTTTCTATTTATTCTTGGTATATCAAATAAAATGTTTAATTTTGGGTTACGTAAAAATTGTTGAACAACTGTATCAATTTTCTTTGAATGAAAATAATCATCACTATCTAAAAAGCAAATCAAATCACCAGAGGAAATTTTAAAAGCTTCTAAAAGAATATCAGTTTGATTTTCAGCTGCAATATATCCAATTCTATTCTTAACCTTGATTTGAATCTTATTTTCAAATTTTTTGAGTAAATTAAAAGAATTATCGGTTGAAATATTATCAAACACTATAATTTCTACGTTTTGATATTCTTGAGAAAGACAAGAATTAATACATTGTTCTATATATTTCTCTTTATTAAAATTAGAAATTAAGACAGAAACTTTAATGTTGTTCATAAAATTAATACTTCATTAATTTTTTTTTTAATAAATAATATGAGATTAAATATAAGAATATATTTATAGTTATAGCATAAAAAAGAATTTTTGTTTCGTTGTAATACTTATAAAAAATTACAAACATTATAAGGTTAAATAAATTAATTAAATTTGCTGTAAATGAATTTACAATCTTATAATTTATAACTTTAGACTTTACAAAAAATTTGTAAATTAATTGATGTAAATGTTTTTGATCCGGTAAATGTATTTCTTTTTTTAAATTAGACCTTCTAATTATAGAGAATAAATTTTCAAAAGCTGGGTACCATAAAAAAAAACAAATCAAATATGGGGAGATTGATTGATTATTTAATGCAACCTCTATAACAAAATATGCCATATAAAATGATATTAAATATGATCCAGAATCACCCAGGTAAAGTTTTCCGAAGAAATTGAATAAATAGATAATAATTAAAAAAATTAAAAATAAAATAATATTATCATTTACAATTAAATTATAATTACTTGACAGAAGAATTAAAAAACTACAAACTAAAATATAATAACCAACAACAAGCGTATTCAAGCCATCTAAAAAATTACTTCCATTAACTAATACCAAGATACAAAAAGTTGTAAAAATTATTGATATAAAGTTAATTTTTAATAATTCATTTAAAATTTCTATTCTTATATCTATCAAATTTAAATTCATAATAGTTATAAAGATTATAAAAATTACCAATTGTAATAGAATTCTTAAAGATGGAGAAGAAATTTTATTATTATCAGAGAGTACACCTATCATTAACAATAAAAAACCAAATATATTTAAATAGGTTAAATCATGAAAAAAAATTAACGTACATGTAAAAATAATAATTCCTCCACACAAAGGTACTGAATTATTAATACTTTGAATTAGTTTTTTATGATTTGAATAATTCTTATCATCAATTAATAAATTTTTTTTTTTGAAATATAAATAAAAAAAATATGTGATTATTAAGCTTGTCAAAGAAACTAAAAATAAATTATCTATTGGTATCATAGGTATCTTTTTCTAATAAAGTTTATACTTAGAATTATTGTTAAAAAAATTGACTTTTTTAAATTAAATTTTAGGTAACCATTATAGATTAGAAATGCATCTTTTAATTTTTGAAAAATAGAACTTGATAGTGAATTCTGGGTTTTTCTCCATGAAAATAAAATTTTATTCATCCCTAACATTTTTATTTTGTTTTTGGATAGAATTAACCACAATAAATAATCTTCTTTAGTTTTTAAATTTTTGAATTTATTTTTATTTAATAATTTTTTACTAATCATAACTGAAGAAAGTCCAATATCACATGAATATATCAATTTATTGTAATCAATTGACTTTGGAGCATAAATTTTTTTTATTATTTTTTCATTTTTATCAATTACTTGATAGGACGTATAACTAAAATCAATCTTATGTTTTTTCATAAATTTCATTTGAAGTTCAAGTTTATTTTTATGCCAAACATCATCTGCGTCTAGGAATGACACAAAAGACCCTTTTGATTTTTTTATACCTTCGTTTCTTGCAAGTCCGACACCTAGATTTATTCTATTAATCAAAATTTTTTTTTTTTTAATACTTTTTAATACTTTCGTAACAAACTTTAAATCTACTTTATTGGTATCATCATAAATGACTATGGCTTCAAAATTTTTATAGGATTGGTTTTTTAAAGAATTTATTGTTTTGATAAAATATTTACGTTTTTTATAGAAAGGAATAATAACCGAGATTAAATTTTTCATATTAAAATATTTAAATTATTATTATTTATTTAATACCTGCTTCTTTTAGGAATAAATATCCAGATACATACTTAGAATTTTTCTGAAGTCTAAAAGGATTTTTTTTTAGAAAATTTTCTTTTCTAAATTTAGAATCTTTATTTGAAGGATATTTATACTCCATGACATCCTCTTTAAGGCTTAAATTTTTACCAAAATTAAAATTTCCATAAATATCACTTACTGTTATTGCTGTGTCTATTGTAGCTCTATAATTTTCACAATTACTAATAAAATAATTTCTAAGATATCTAATCTTTAAAATGGGTTCCATTGGTTGTGAAACCTCTCCACCTAAAATTAAAAAATTATTCTTTAAAAAATCTTTTAATCTAGATAAATTATTAAATACTCCTTGTTTGAGTATTTTTTTTTTATTCATCATATTATTTTTATATTTTGTCTCTAAATTTAAGTTTATTTTTTCACTATCATACCATCTTAACCGTGTTTTTTTTCTAATAGAGATTCCACTTAAGTTTTCTGAAAAAGCATCATGCATAAAGTTATCGAAATAAATTGAATTAACGTATCTTGGTTGATAAGCCTTTTTAAAATAGTTTTTTTTTAAAAAATCAGAAAAAATATATGAATAACCCTTTTCAATCACATACTTCCTTTCAAATCTAAAGGTGTTATCTGATTGTTTTTGATCCATATTCATTTCCATATAATTTTTTTTCTATAATTTCATTTTTCAATTTATTAGTTATCTGATAGTTTGATATTTCTAATTCATTTTTTTCACCAACTAAGTAATTATAAATATTCTCAGTTTTACCTATTTTTAACTTTGACTTTCCGAATTCTAATTTTTTATTAAATACTGCAATGTCTAGTTTTACTTTTTTTAACTTTAATTCGCCTAATTCAATTATTGATGAATCCTTCACTGCAACACCAATCTCACTGTCAGATACTTCAATTAATTTTATACTTCCAAAAGATTTTTCTCCTGCACTAAATCCTTTGTCTCCAGCATTTTTTACTTTTAATAAATCTCCACTTAGTTCGACTCCAGAAACATCTAAACAATCATTCGTGATATTTTCACAGAATATTTTTCCAAAATTCAATTTTCCACTATCCACATCTATTCCATCAGATAATGAATTTTTAATGAACAAATCCTCTATGTAACTATCAGAATCTATAATATTGATTGCATCTTCTGATGATGAATTTAATATCGACGTATTTTTAATTGTATTTTTTGAATTGATTAAATTAATACCACCATACAAAACATATTCAGCTAAATTAGGAAATGATAAATTTTTTATAACTAGATTTTCTGAATTAAAAATCCCATTCAAATGAATTAATGAACCGTTATTGCTCTCATAACCCAATATTTTTACTGTGTTTTTTTTGGTTCCTTTAAAATTAAGATTCCCTTCAGAAAATAAAATTGCATTATTGTGGAAATAAATAATCTTATTTTCACCAAAAGTAATGTTTAGATCTTTTTGTATATATGTATTTTCTGTAATATGAATTTCATCTTCTATTGGGAAGAACATATCGCCCATTTTTTTCAATTCTACTACTTCGTCCAACCGCTTTAAGTTTTTAAAAATTATTGGTTTATAATCTCGTTGAGCGCTATAGTTACCATTTAAATCCTTTGATATAAAATTATTATCTAAATCATAGATTATAACTTTTTTTTTTATAACATTACATTTTTCTGAACTATAAAAGCCTCTTCCTTTTATCCATACACTTTCTTCTAAATTATTTTCACAAAATAGTTTAACCTTAATTGGAACATCAGTTATCGTGGAATCATAATAAAGCTTATTTTTAACTATAGATAATTTATATTTATGTCTTTTATTTTTTGAAAGATTAAAATTTTCAAAGTATTTTATTTTTGACTTAATATATTTTGCTCTATTGTATATTTTTTTTTTATTAAAAACAAAAGGTGCTAATCCTATCCATGTTATTTTATCTACTTTTGAAAATTCTCCATAAATACTGTTATTTATTATATTAAGTTCTTTTGCATGTTTTTTAAAAAAGTTATCTAGAAAATCTTGATTGGTTAATTCGTTTAATGTCAAAAAGTATGTCTTTATAAACTCCTCTCTAAATTTTTTATCCTTTGTATAAAAAAACTTTAAATACCATTCTTTATTATCACATATAAAAGAACAATTCGGATCTTGGCTCAAAAAATCAAAAATTATAAAATTATCAAACTGCCCGGCTCCGACATGAGCATCGTAACCAATTGGTTCAAATTGTGCACTAGTTGGATTAAAATAAAATTTAACACTTTTAGATAACGATCCATGATAACTTTCTATTAAATCTGTTACAGCAAAATATCTTGCCCATTGTTTCCAAGCAAAAGAGTCCTCATATATGAAATTTTTTTCCCTAAAACTATTTATTACTGAATAAGCGCTGGCTAGGAGTTTACTATTTTCTTTCTTCCAGTACTCTTCTGAATGAGCCTCAAAACCATGTTCTGGGAAAATTTCAGAAAGTATTTCATCGGCATTTAGAATTGGGCCATTTCTTTTACCATGTCTTTCTATCAGCTCTTTACTCATTCCTTCTTCAATTACATAAAGACTAGGCCTGGATCCATTGATTGATAAATTTTTAAATAAATATTTAAGAGATATATTTCCCACTTCTTCTTGAAGTTTATGAAATAAAAACTCATAGCTGTAATTTCTAAGTAAAGGTTTTTGAAGATTAAATTCTTCCATTCCATAAATTCTTTTTTCTCCGATCACATCTATTTTATATGAGAGAGCGGTTCTATCAAAATGATGCAGCTTTCTTACGCCTTTTGCTCTAATTTTAATTCGGTAATTTTCATCTAGAATCTTAATTTCAGCTTTGCCCATTTTATTAACTATTTTTTCATTATAGGCATCACTTCCTACGTACGATTCATTTCTTATTAATCTTTGATTTTCTATTAATAAAATATTTTTTTGGTCAATTGACAAATTTAGTAGATCTAGTTTATTTCCTGTAATTTTTGTTTTAAATCCTTTTAATCCAACAATTATATAATTTTTAATATTTTTGTAGTCAAAGCCCGTTGCTTTTTTTTGTTCAATATTAATTCTGTGTAGTATTGTTTTTGGTGGGTAGCTTTTACTTAATTGGCTAGATTGATAAAATATAACAATAAGTGAAAAAATAAATATTTGAAATAATACAATAATAAAAGAAAATTTTTTAAAGGATAAAAATACTTTTTTTAAAAAGTTTATTTTTTGTTTATTAATAATATTTTTTTTTTTTCTTTTTATCAACATTGATATGAATTTTTATCATATAACATTAGAATTATTCTATAATTTTAGAATTTGAATAAAATGAAATTTCTACACCTTTGTCAGGCAAAGTTTCAGACATTTTAAGGCATTCTATGTAAGATTTTTTATTTTTAAATTCTACCCAAAAAATATGTTGTGAAAGATTTTTTTCAAAAAATGAAGATTTTAAATTTAAGTAATTCGTAAACTTTTCATATTTTTTTATTATATCTTCAACTGATGTCTTTTTATTAATAATATTTACTTTTAAAATATTATTGCTACCAAAGTTAATATTTTCTTTTTCTTTACTTCGCTTAAACCTAGATTGAATATACAAAATAAAAATTATAACTAACGTGCTAGCTGTTGCTATAATAATTTGATTAGCACCAGTCGCTATACCAACACCAACACAAAAAAATAAATACACTAATTCTTCTGGTTCTTTAATGGCAGCTCTGAACCTGACTATGGATAGGGCACCGACTAGACCGAGAGATAATGCTAAAGAAAACTTTACAACGCTTATAACCAAACACGTAATTACTGACAGTGGAATAAAAACATCTGAAAAATAATCTTTATTACTAAGACTTTGGGAATTAGAAATATAAGATCTTTTTATAAAATAAGAGAGAATTGCCGCGGTAACTAATGAAATTATAAAACTTGATAAACTTATCTCTACAGCAGAATCTAGAAAAAGTTTTTCAATTAATTTCGGATCAAATTTATTTAAGGTATTTTCCATTATAAAATATTAAAGTGAATAAATAATTTATTATAAATATCTTATTTTATTGATTATACAATAATTTTTATTCTAATTACTTCTATTATCAGTTTGATTAACTTTTAACTTATAAATTGATACTTTTGACTTATTAATCTTATTAATCTTATTAATCTTATTTAAAAATATTTATGAATTTAAAAATACATCTACCAAAAAAAATTATTACTAACTCAAAAATATTTTGATTATTATTAAATCTAATTTTTAATTCCATCATCAATCTATCAAAAAAACCTAGTTTACTCGAAAATCCACCATCTCTAAATTTACCAATTATTTCAGTTCTCAACGTCCTTGTTCCAAAAAAAAAATTTTTTTTTATTAGTCTATAGAAAAAATCATAATCATTAGAGTGTCTATATTTCGTATTATAAAGACCAATTTTATCATGAACTTTTTTTTTAACAAAAAAACCAACTGAATGTGAGGGATAAATATTAAATTTCCATCTTATCAATTCAGGTCTAAACCCTGAATATAATTTATTTTTTAATACTGTTCCAAATAAATAATCAATCTTATTATTAGAAGTAAAATATTTACTAACTATCTTTAGAGCATTGGGATAAAAAATATCATCTGAATTTAATATTGAAATAATTTTCCCTTTAGAATGCTTGATGCCTTTATTCATTGCATCAAAAATACCTTTGTCTTTTTCACTTATCCATAAATCTATTTTTTTTTCATATTTTTTTATTATTTTAAGTGTTTTATCTTTTGACTGATTATCGATTATTATTATTTCATAATTTTTGTAATTTTGTTTAAAAATACTTTTCAGACACCCCTCTAGATATTTACCTGAATTATAAGTTGCAATAATTATTGAAATTAATGGTTTTTTATAATGACCAAAAGTTCTTAGTCCACCTTTGTTTATTTTTAAATGATTATTTATTCTAATATCTTGATATGTTGATTTAATCACTATCCCCAAAGATCTATTAGTTTTATTTGTTTATTATTTTCTTTTGCTTTTTGAAACTGTGTCTCAAAATCTTTATGTTTTACAAGTGGGATAAAATAATCATATCTTTCTTTTTTAACATGAACTCTGATATTATTTTTTTTTGCAACTTCTTTATCTACACAACTATCTACACAATCTATTTTTTGTTTATATTTTATTTTTAATTTTTTCCATATATTAAGTGGAATAGAATTCCTTGTATCTGCTACATCAGATTTATAAGTTACCCCAAATAATAAAATTTTTGTACTTTGTGTTTTGATCTTTGTTATCTTTATTATCTTATCAAATATATATTTTTCCATTCCATTATTAATTTCTCTTCCAGACAAAATGACTTTAGATGGATAATTTTTTTGTTTAGCAATATGAGCTAAATAATATGGATCTACTGGCAAACAATGTCCTCCGACTAATCCTGGTGAATAATTATGAAAATTCCATTTACTTAACGCTAATCTCTTAACTTCCTTAAAATTAATATTTAATTTTTCACAAATTAAATAAATCTCATTCATAAGCGCAATGTTTAAATCTCTCTGAATATTTTCAATAACTTTTGATGTTTCAGCTTCTTTTATATATTTTGACATAACTAGTTTTTTTGCAATGGCCTTGTAAACTAACAAAACTCTATTTAAGATTTCTTTCTTATTAGTCTCAATCGCCACAACCTTTTTAATGTTTTCAACAGAATGTGTTTTGTCTCCAGGATTAATTCTCTCAGAACTATATCCAATATTGAAATCTTTCTTATTTTTTAAACCACTAAATTTTTCTATAATTTTTAGGCAAATTTTTTGAGTGACAGATGGGTAAATAGTAGATTCAACAAATACTATGTCATTTTTATTTAAATTTTTTCCCACTATTTTCGATGCTGACTTTAAATGAGTAAGATCGGGCCTAAAGTTTTTCTTTACTGGTGTTGGTACAGTAATAATAAAGAAATTAGATTTTTTTAGTAAAAAAGATTTATTAGTTATTTTGGATTTATTATTTAAAATAAGTTCTTTTGCAGCATATTCACTATTCTTATCTACTTTTTTATTAAGATCTTTAACTCTATTAATATCTGTATCAAATCCAATTGTTTCAAATTTTTTTTTTAATCTTACAAAAAGTGGCAATCCAACGTAACCGAGTCCAATAATGCAAGGATATATTTTTGTCATATTTTGCTAGTTTTAAATTACAAAAAATAACCTTTATATTAAAAAAAATTTATAACAATATATAAATTGTTTTATGCGATATAAATGACAAGTAGTGGTCGCTTCGAAGTCTAAATCTTACTTTTGAGCTTTTATAAAATTTCGAGTTTAATTAAATAATTACAAATTATTTTAAACAAAATTTACATTATTAATGGTGATCTCATAAACCTAAATATCTATTTTAAAAACTATATAAAATAATTAACTACAAATTGTTGATCAACTTTTCATATCCATCAACACAATTTTTAACCGTAAATTTTTTAAAATGTTTTTGAGCTTTTTTGGTTTTAATTAAAAATGGTTTATTATTTTCTAGAAAATTTAAAATTAACGATGCTAAATTCCCAACTTTATCTATATCAAATAAATATCCATATTCATTATTTTTCAGTATATCAAATATCCCACCATGACTTTTTGAGCAAATCACAGGAACATTATAACTTAAAGATTCGACAACAGAGTTTGGGAAACCTTCAAAAAATGAACAATTTATAAAAAGATCAGATTGAATTAGATATCTTCCTATATTTTTTTTATAATTTAAAAATTTTACTTTTTCAGATAATCTGTTTTTGATAACAAAAGAAATTAAATCTTTTTTTTGTTTGCCATCTCCAATTATTTTTAAAATAAATTTTTCTTTTTTTATAAGATTAATTGCTTTTAAAAGATATATAATATTTTTTTCTTTAGAAAGTCTTGACACCACTATTAAATTTTTAATTTCGTTATTAATTTTGTTTTTAGAAATATTGTTAGGAATATATGATGGAGAAAATATAGTGTTAACTTTCAACCCTATAATTTTACTTAAATCATTTGATGATTTAGTTGAATTTGTAACAATAGCATTAGCTTTTCTATAGAAAATAATAATTAATAATTTTATAATTTTTTTTTTTATAAAATCAAAAATACCAAAGTAAATATCCAATTCTTTTATTGCTGTTCTTTCAGAGACGATTATTTTTAACCCTTTAATTTTTGATAAAAATACTAAACTCAAAACATTTGTATAGTGAATATTTGAAATAAGAATCTTTTGACTATTTTCAGTTCTTTTTAAAATATTTTTAATATCCTTCATCGCAAATATTAATTTTTTGTGATTTAATTCAAATACCTTGATATTTTTTTTTTTCAATTCTTTTTTAAACTGACATTTACCCAAACAAATAATATTTTTATTATATTTTTGATTATCTAGTTCTAAAATTATTCTTTTGATGGATTGCCCAGCACCATAAGTAAAAACTGGAAGTAGGAAAAAAATATTTTTTTTCATTTTTAAAACTTAAATAGTTTGTCTATGTAGATATTATCATCTCCTAAAGAAAAATGATGTATACCTGATAATCTTAGATTATTGCTAGTTGTAACTTTTTTAACGGTAATTTCTTGATAATCTTTTAGAGTTAATTTTGTTATTTTATTTAAATTCAACCCATGTCCATAATTTTCATAAACGTTTACTTGGGAAGGTCTTATTAATTCACCTTTATCATTATAAAAGATTTTCCCAGCATTCCTTGCTATTCTTGAATCTATTATTACTGGATTTTTTTCATGTGGGATTAATTGATTAAAATTATTATCAAGAACTTTATAAATATACAATTCAGAGTTATGATCATGGTATTTATCAGTTGATTTATTTCCAAAAAGCCACTTATTGCCTTTTCGATCTATGAAAAAATTTAAATCAACCCAGCTTTCATTTTGAAAAAATATTTTATGTAACTTCCATTCTGTAGGAAATTTTTTACATACCCATAATTCAGCTCTTTTTTTTTCAGCAGTCTCTGGGATCATAAATATTTTTTTTTCTAACATAAATATACTTGGGTATGAAAGATGGTAATTTTTAACAATAATATTTTTGATATTGTGTAAATTTCCATTTCTTACTTCAGCACAACTAATTTTACCCCTACGTTTAAAAATATTATAGTTTTCAAAAAATAAGAAATTTTTTTTTTTATATTTAAAATAAAAAGGGTCTGCCCAATATTCATAGAATGGTGAACTAAAAGCTTTAATTTTTTTGCTGTTATTAAAATTCTTCAAATCTAAGTTTTTAATTTCACATATTTTCCATTTGTTTATAAATAGATTAAATGGAAAAAAAATTCTTATTATCTTTTTTATAAAAAAATAAGGATATTTTTTTATAATATATGAAACTAAATGATAACAATTTGGATTCTTATAATACTTTGTATTTAAGCTTTTCTTTGATTTTTTGAATTTTATATAATTGTTGTCATATAGCTTTTTTAAACTTTTAAGAACAATTTGAATTGATTTTTCTTTAATAAAATTTTCATTATGTTTCCAAAAATACTTAGTTCCATAAAATCCTTTTTCAATTATTAAACCTCCGTCCAATACTGAATTAATTTTTTGTAAGGTTACTCCAGTAGTTGGTCTATTTAAAAATGTTTCCCAAAACCCTGGTGGGATCCCTCTTATGAAATCATTATCACCGTGATGTAGCGACCATATTCCATGTCTTGCTGACTTTAGGATGTTTCCTTTTAAAATTCTAAAATCTCTCCTCAAGATTAAATCTAAATTAAGTTTTTTGATTTTTTGAATATCCTTACTATTAAAATAATCATCATATCCTTTTCTCTTGGCATAAATTTTTATTTTAACTATAGATTTAAATAAATTTATTTTTTTATTATTTGTATTTTCAAATTTTTTTTCTACTAATTTAATAACTAAATGAAGAAATGAATTAAGTATATTTCTTTTATAATATTCTTTTTTTTTTATTTTAGTCGGTTCATAAAATATTGCTTTGATTTCACAATATTTACTATTAATTATCGAGCGAAATAACTTATACTCCCATTCTTGCAATCGCCTATTTGGGTCTATTAATAAACCAAGTTTGATTTTTTTTTTCATTATTTTAAATAGTTTAATTCATTTTTATTTAAAATTAGATATAATTTATATTTAACGATTTATAAATGAATAAAAAAATTTTACATTTAAATTTTTCTGATGATGGTGGAGCGGCAATCGCAGTTAAGAGAATTCATGACACTTTAAAGCGTAATAATTATGAATCTAAGATATTAGTAGCTGAAAAAATTCATAACTCTGATGATGTTTTTTGTAATCAAAATTCTTTTGATAAATTTATTTGGAATCAAAAAAAAAAAATCTCTAGAAATTTAAAATTCTTATTCAAAACTAAAAATAAAAATACTCATACCATTAGTTTCTTTAATTCCAATATATTGTCCCAGATAGAACTATACAACCCTGATATTATAAACATCCATTGGATAGGAAATGAGTTTATAAGTTTGAAACAAATTTCTAAAATAAATAGACCAATTATCTGGACTCTTCATGACATGTGGCTTTACGCAGGAGCAGAACATTATACTAACGACGAAAGATTTGTTCATGGTTATAATAAGGATAATAGAAGTAATGATGAAAGTGGTTTTGATATTAATAGATGGGTTTGGAATAAAAAAAAAAAATATTTAAACAAAAATATGAAAATTATCTCTACTTCCAATTGGCAGTACCAAAATGCAAAAAAAAGTTATCTCCTTAAAAACCTGGATATATACAAAATACCATTACCAATTGATACGGATACCTGGAAGCCTATTGATCGAACATTATCTAGAAACGATTTGGGTTGGTCTAATCATAAAATTTATTTTCTTTTTGGTTTTTCAGATTATTCAAGAAGAAATATAAAAGGTTTAGATATCGCTTTAAGTTTATTTGATAAATTTAACAAAGCAAATGGTGACAATTGTATTTTAAATATTTTTGGGAAAATTGAAAAAAAATATATAGATAAAAAAAATGTTAATATTTTGGGTGCAATAGATAGTCCCTCTGAACTAAGAAAAATTTATTCAGCATCTAATCTTCTGTTAAATCCAAGTAGATTAGAATCTTTTGGTCAGGTAGCTTTGGAGGCTCTAGCATGTGGCTTGCCAGTATTAGTAAATAAAAATACTGGTACAAATGATTTGATTCTTTCTGATGAAATGGGATATATCTTAGAAAATGAGAAGAACTCAAATTTTAATTTTTTATTAAAATGGTTTAACAAAAACTGTTTAAATAATAATCAGGACATATTACACAAAAACATTAAAAAACATTTTTCTTATGAAACTATTGCAAATAACTATAAATCAATTATAAAAAAATTTTAGAAATGCAATGAAATCAATTCTTTCGTTAATACTCAAAATTATCCCTAGACATTGGTTGCACATTGTGGGCCCTTTTTTTTTAAAAATTCTTTCTCTATTTCTTAGGGGAAATAAATTTGAAGATCCAATTAATGGAAAAACTTATAGAAAACTTCTGCCTTATGGAAGATTAAAAGTTCGTGAAAACGCTCTTTCACCTGAAAGTTTGAGTTTAGAAAGACACCGGTTGATCTGGCTTTTTATGAAAGAAAAAACAAATTTTTTTAACACCAAACTAAAATTACTACATATTGCTCCCGAGCTCTGTTTTATTAATGTATTTAAAAAAATGAGAAATTTAGAGTACACAACTGCTGACTTAAATTCTTCATGGGCAGATCACAAAATAGATATTCACAACATTCCTTTTGAAAAAAATTATTTTGATGTAATAATTGCCAATCATGTATTAGAGCATGTTGAAGACTTTCATTTGGTGTTAGCAGAATTTTATAGAGTAATGAAAGTTGGTGGCTGGGGAGTCTTTCAAGTACCAATCAATACAAAAAGCCTAGATACCAAAGAAGACAAAAGTATTATCGATCCAAAAGAAAGAGAGAGACTTTACGGGCAAAAGGACCACTTAAGAGAGTTTGGTTTAGACTACAGCAAGATATTGGCAGCAGCAGGCTTTAAGGTTACCGAGAGTAATTTTACTGAAGAAATTAGGCCTGATTTAGTAGAGCGCTATGCCCTTACAAAAGGAGAAATTATTTACCTTTGTGAGAAATAATAAAATAAGAGCCTCAAAGGAAAAAATAACATGAGTCATAATTGCAGAAATTTCTACTAAATAAAATTTAAATTTATAATTGTAATTTTTTTTTTATAAAATTACTCAAAATAATAAATAAACCAAATATTAAAAAAGCAAATAACAATTCATTGGTAACTGAAAAATCAAAGCCTGTTGATATCTTATTTTCTAGATTTTTATAAAATAAATGAAAAAAATTAATTATCAATAAAGTAGGAAGTAATGAACCCAAAAATTTACTAATTATATAATTTCTAAATTTAACGCCAATAAATAACGGAAAAATATCTTTAACCTGAACTGGTATTCCTGGAAAAAGCCTTAATAAAATTAGATAGTAGAGTTCATTTTTTTTTAAGAGTTTGGTTATTCTTTTTTCATTAACTTTTTTGAATATTTTTTCCTTTAAAAAGCTGTCTTTAAACATTTTCTTATAAAAAATAAAAATTATAGCTACACCAATAGTTTTTGATGTAACTAATAACAATGTTCCATGTACAGGATCAAAGATATAAGCCGCCAACATCATCGTAGGCAAAGCAAAACCCAAAAATACTGTCCACATAATACCAAAAAGTACAAAACCTAAAGATACGTATAAAAAATTATCTTTTATATGAATATCTAATTTTTCTTTATTATTAGATAAATAGTTAAATATCTCATTTTTATTAAATTGAAAATCAAAAAAAAGTTTATAGAAAATAAAAATTAAAAATAGATAACATAAAGTAACTAATGTTTTTTTATTGAACAGCTTAATTAATCTATTCATTTTATTTTATTTTTTTATAGAGTGTATTAATTGATACACCATCAATTATAATATCATTGATTACTCTAAAATTATTTTCTGGAAAATAATATTTTGGCTTTTTTTCATAAAAATAATTAGTTATTAAATAATCTGCATCCAAAGGATTTTCAACAAATTTAAGTTTTTTTAAATCTTCTCTGGGCAATATTATTGAGTGTATGTACATTTTATTCTGACTTAAATTAAATATCTTAAATAATTCTTTTTTTTCATTTTTTATGAGAAATTCTAAATTTTCTTTATAGCTCAAACCCCAATAATCCATATCAAATTTTTTATCAAATTTTTTTCCTGCTAAGAAATTAAAATATACATATTGATGTGGATGATTAACTATCATCCAATTAGATATAAAAATAAATGTGATTATAATAAAACACACAAAGTATTTTTTATAACTTTTGTTTATAAGTAAATAGGTCTGATAAATTCCAAAAATTGAAAAATATATAATTACAACATATAAAAAATATAGATGCCTCCAGCCTGCGAACAATGTTGAACCAAGAAAAATAATTATAAAAGATACTGAAAATAAAATAGTAAGACAAAAAAAGTCTTTGAAAAAATTTTGATTAAATCTTTCTTTTTTTTTTATAGTAAAGTTTAATAAAAAAAATAATAAACCAATAAAAAAAAATAAAATATAAACGAATGGTGTTGTAACGGCAATCCATGTCAATAAATATATTTTTGGAATTTCTGAAGACAGCACATATTCACCTAAAAACAAGGTATGTGTAATATGCGGATATTTTGACATAATAGTATAGGCTTCTATAAAATTATTAATTGGATTTGACCACAAATAAGGCCAAAAAATTATTACAAACAAAAATAAAAAAAATAAATATTGTGCAACCAAAATAAAAAAGGAGCGAATTTTTTCATTATATACAAACTGTTTTATTGAGAGCGTAGTTAATAAAATAAATGGAGTAATTATTCCTACAACTCTAACATCAATAGCTAGCGCACAAAATAATGATGAAAAGATTAATGTTTTAAAACTTGGTTTATCAATAAAAATTAATGATGCATGAATGCTAAATATAAAAAAAGACAAGAAAATTAAATCTTTATTATTGTAAAAACTATTTGCAAAAATTCTTGGGGACAAGACTAAAATAGTCACGCCCAAAATTCCTACTATCCAATTTTGAAACCTTAAATTTAATAATTTATAAAATGAAATTAAGCTTACAAAAAATACTAAAAATGTTAAAAAATGTTTAAGTTGATATTGCTTGTGTTTTTCATTTACTTTAAAAATTCTTTCTATTAGGAATGCGGGAAATTCAAAAACAACACCGTAATATTTTATTTTTGCTTCTCCATGCAAATTATCAATTTTATAATCTTTATTCGTATCTAGGGAAAAATTTTTTTTATAATTGTCAGTTAATGTGGGGAAAAATTTTTCACCTAAATAATTTGCAGTAACGAGTCCTTTTAGTCTTGAGTTAGGTTCGTCAGAAGAAACTCCATAGTCTTTAAATGAAGTCACTCCAACAAAAAAGATTGTAGAAAAAAATACTACAAGAAATATATTCTTAATTTCTAAGTTTAATAACTTTTTCATAAAATCTTTTTCAATTCTTCACTATGCTTAAAATACGTGAAGTTTTTGGAGTATTTTTTGACAGCTAATTTCTTGTTAAATAACTCATTTTTATCGCTTAATATATATTTATTAAATTCTGCTAAAAAGTCTCTTTTGTCATTTGATTGGTACATAAATCCATTTCTACCTTCATTTAATAGCTCTGACGGTCCATTGGGACAGTTACTTGTAATTATGCTTAAATTACAAAATGCAGCTTCAATTAATACAAAGCCTGGGTCTTCCCATAGAGATGATAAAATAAAAGCTTTAGCTTTTTTTAAATATTGATAAATATTATTTTCATATCCAAGTAAAAAAATATTATTACTCATATTTAAATTTTTAATCTTTTTTTCTAGCAGCACCCGTAATTCTCCTTCACCTAGAATTAAAAGTTTAATTTCTTTATCTTTTTTTATTAATTCATAAAAACAATCTATTAAAAATTGGTAGTTTTTTTGATGAGTTAAGCGTCCTACCGAAATATAATAATTTTCAAATATTTTCTTATTTTCTTTTCTTTGTAAGATATTGATTTTTTTAGGTGATAAAATAGGATCTCTTAAAAGTATAATTTTATTCTCTTGAACAATTTTTTCACTAATCATTTTTTTTTTGGTTTCGATTGTTGGTGCTGTTACCTTGTAAATATTTTTAAATGCTTTCTTCCAAAGCAATTTTCTTATAAAATTTAAATGTGGGTACCCTGAAATTCTAAAAACCATTTTAGTATTAATTTTAAAAAATAATAATAAAAAAAGAGGTAAAGAAGTGATTAAATGAATAATTAAAAATTGTGGTGGATTTTTATCTAGTAGTTTCTTTAAAGAAAAAAAATATCGAAAAAATATATAAATAGTTAAAATTCTACTTCTTAAATAACCAGGTTTAGGAAATGCTTTAATTATTTTTGAATCATCAAAATTAATTAAATTAACATTATTTTTTTCTAGTTTTTCTTTATATTCAGTAAATTCACCAAATACATTTATTATGCTTACATTATATATTTTTTTATTATATTTTTTTAAAGAAATAGCTGAATTAATAACCGCATCTACTGTAGCAACCTTTGATATAAATGGGCTCCAGTAATAAATTTTTTTTGTATCCATTTATTTAATAAATTTACTTAAACCAAGTTGATGAGAGTTTTTAATCAATCTCAAGAATGACAAAATATATACATAAATAATATTTTGTTTATTTTTTATTCTTATGCGTGCTTCTTCAATTATATGTTCTAGCATAGTAATTTGTTGTGAGTAACCACCTAACATGAAGTTACCGATTACCTCTTGTTTTTTTGTAGCTAAGCCTCTCATCTTATATTTTATAATCATTTTATAAAATAAATCATAATCAGCAGAGCATTTAAAATCTAAATCGTACTTCCCTATTTTATCTTGTGCCCTTTTTTTAATAAAAAAACCCGATGAATGTGCTGGATAAAAATTAAAAGACCACAAAATTTTATCTGGAAGGTAACCATATTTTATTTTACCTTTTTTTACAGTTCCAAACACAAAATCTAACTTATTATTTTTAAAGTACTTATTAACTATTTTTAATCCATTTTTCCTATATGTATCGCCAGCATTGAGAGTCCCAATAACTTTACCTTTAGCAATTTTTAGCCCTTTATTAATCCCATCGTATATTCCTTTATCTTTACCAATAATAATCTTTGTATTTTTTAATTTATTTACTTTTATACTTTTGGAAATTTTATTTAAGTTACTTGATATAACTATAATATGTTCAAAATTTCTATAAGTCTGAGCTTTAAGGCTATTTATTGTTTTAATTAAATTTTTATCATCATCTTTTAAAGGAGTGATAATTGAAAAAAATAAATTATTTTTTTTTTTCATTTTAGTTCAATCAATTTCTTTATTATTTTTTTAAATTCAATACCTTGGTTTTTTTTATTATATTTTTTTGCCATTATGTATGAAGTTGATATTTTTTTTTTTTACCAATTTACTATTTAATTTCAATTGATTTATTATTTTAGAAAGTTGGGTGTAATTATTAACTTGATACAAGTAACCTCCTTTTCCGTTTGATAATATTTGTTTTGGTCCTGTTTTACAATTTGAACTAATTATTAATTTTTTTAAGCAAGCTGCTTCTAATAAAATATTCGGTGAACCTTCATATTTTGATGATAAAATTAACACATCTGAATGTCTAATATATTTAAATGGATTGGTCTTATATCTAATTAATTTTACATATTTCTTTAAATGTCTAGTTTTAATATAATTTTTTAAGTTATCCTCTTGGTCTCCAGAACCAAGTATGAGTAATTCTATGTTGTCTTTTTTTTTTAAGATATTTATAGCTTGTAAAAGACTTATATGATTTTTTTGTTCTGTTAATCTGCCTACAGTAATAATTTTAATTGAAGTTTTTTTTTTAAAAAAATTTTTTTTAACATTTTCTCTAGATTGTTTTTTTACTTCATCATAATTAACAAAGTTATGAATAATCTTAGAATTTATATTAAAATATTTTTTTACACTTTTTTTAAAATCTTCATCATTAACAATGATTAAATTAGCAAGCTTATAAAAAAAAGAAAATATTTTCTTTTGTAAATATGAATTAATGTATTTTTCTGGAGCTGTATTTAATCGTACAATAATTTTTGTATTTGTAATAACTGCTATTAAAATAGCAAAAATATTATTTTGAAAACTTAAGATAATACTATCTTTTTTTAACGATATTTTGAATAAATAATAAAAACAAATAAAATATTTTATTAATCTACTTTTAAATTTAAACTTTTTAGCTGGATATTGAAAATATAAATTTTTATTAATATTTGTATTATCTAGTGTTAATAAAATTTTTTTGTAATTTTTTAAGTTTTGAGCATGATCAATATATGATTTGATATTTTTTTCTACACCACCTGTTTCAAAGGAAGGATTGTAAAATATGATATTTTTCTGACTTCGTAATTTTTTCATAAGATAAATTATTATTAATAATTTATGTTGTGTTTGTTAAATCTTTTTTAAAAAATATTTAACATAATCGTTGTTGTTAAGACTAAAATTTTTGAGATTATCTAATAATTTTTTGCAAAAAACAGATTTTTTACTATCGTGTTGTACATTTGATAAGAGAGATTCATCTATCAAAAATTTTGAATTCTTTAAAAATTTGTTTCTTTCCTTTTTATTGAAATATTCCAAGAAAAATGAGTCAACGTTATTTTCCAAGTAATATAAAGTCTTTTTTGCTAATATTATTTTTTCTTTAGTTAATTTATGAATTTTTACTATATTTTTTAAACATTGAAAGTATTTGTCTCTATTTTTAAATTCATAAGTAAATCCTAGATTAGAATAATTGCCTGAACCAGCAATAATACCATATTTACCTTTACACGCGAACTCTAAAGCTACCGTGCCTCTTCCTGTAATTACATTATCACAAATTTCAGATAAATTTACTGATGTAATTTTTTTAGGCGTTACAATTATTTTTTTATTATTAAATGTTTTTATTAAACTATAAATATCAGCATACTCATCGTCATTTAAAGATGTAGGGTTTGGTCTTACTGCCCACAAGATATTTTGATTATTTTCTTTGTTAATAAATTCTAAAGTTTTCTTTAGATGGTCATAATAGTCTGTGAATAAAAAATTATTTCCTAGTACGTGATTAGCATCTGAAAAAGCATGACAGGAAAATAAAACAATTTTTTTAATTTTACTTACTTCATGCCCATATTTTTGTATAAATTCATCTCTTTTTATATACTCAGATTTCTTGCTGTTAGTTTTTATTAATAAATGGTTTAATGTATATTTATCCTTACCTTTTCCTTCTAATCTTTTTTTTAAATAACTATTAATTTTATCTATATTTTTTTCATAATTTTTAACAATTTTTACTCTTTTATTATAAAAGATATTTTCTCTTCCATGAACTATGTGATATTTTTGATATCTAAAAAAACCTAGATTTGCCAGCTGTGGCTCTATAACTGGAATGTTGCTTTCTAAACCAAGCCTTAAAGTTATAGCATCATTGTGAGCATAGGTTTCTGTCCCAACTATAATGTATTTAATATCATTTAATTTTATAATTTTAGAAATATTTAGTGTTCTAAAAATAGCTTTAAAAATAATATTTATATATTTGATATCAACTTTAGTTCTTAAATATGACTTTTCATTTCTTATGTACTGATCATGTACTAAATCTCCAATTCTAATGTTTAATAGTTTAAAATTATTTACAAACCAATATAAACCTTTTTTCTTTATCGTAAAAATTAATTTAGTCGTTAAAAATAGTGATTTAATAAATATAATTGGTTTTACAAAAAATAGAAAATATCTAAAACCTATTAAAAATTTATTAAAACCAAAACTTTTATATAATTCATAAACCTCTTTTTTTTTTAAATCCGATAAAATAATAGGTTTATATTTGAATTTATAATTTATTAATATTGAAAAAAAACTACACAATAAAGCGGTGTCCAACCTTCCTCTATCTACACAGAGAAAGGCTTTATTTGTGTTCTCTGATGTAGCTTTTATATGGTTATTTATTAAAAACTTACGAAAATATTTATTCATATTTTTTACAAATTAAAAAAAAATATCATTTAATCTTATTTAATTTATTAAAAGATAAAATTATTTAATTCTTTCTTAATAATCTTTGAAATTTCTTCTGGTTTCAAAAATATATTTTCATTAGATTTAAAGTTTTTTTTATCAAATTTCTTAACTTTGAAATCTTTTTTAACTTTTTTGATATAGGCGTTAATTTCAGTTGGAGCTATAATATACTTATTATCAACCTCTATACAATTTCTGGACTCCTCACTTGAAATCATTTCTTCGTGAATTTTTTCTCCTTGCCTTATTCCTATAATTTTAATTTTTGGTTTCTTTGAAAAAATCTTTATTAGATCTGTTATTCTGTAGCTTGGAATTTTTGGAACAATAATTTCTCCACCAATAGAATTATTCATAGTCCACATAACTAAATCTATGGCTTCATTCATGGTAATTGTAAATCTTGTCATTGTATTGTTTGTGACTGGATATTCATTATTTTTAATATTCTTAAATAATGGTATTACTGACCCCCTACTAAACATAACATTTCCATACCTAATAACGGAAAAAGTGGTCTCCCTAGTTCCTAACATTGAATTTGCAGAGCAAAATAACTTATCTGAACATAATTTTGTGGCTCCGTAAAGGTTTACTGGAGAGGATGCTTTGTCAGTAGATAGAGCAATTATTTTTTTAACTTTTGAGTAGAAACTAGCTTCTATAACGTTTTGAGCACCCATAATATTAGTTTTAATAAATTCAAATGGATTATATTCACCTGTATCAACTTGCTTTAATGCAGCAGCGTGAACCACATAATCTATCTTGTCTAGTGCCATTTTCAATCTATCAATATCCCTTACATCACCAATGAAAAAACGTAATTTTGGATGGTTACTAAAAAATTTTTTCATTTCGTATTGTTTAAGTTCATCTCTACTAAAAATAACAATCCTATTAAATAAATTTTTTTTTAATAAATAATTTACAAAATTTTTCCCAAAACTACCTGTGCCGCCAGTAATTAATATTGATTTATTTTTATACATAATAATTTTTTAAGAGTATTATTTATATTTCTTTAAAAAGTCTATTTAATATTGCTCGATATAAAGCTTTTAATCATTTTAATTATGAATTTTTGATCCTTTAATCTTAAATTATAGTAAATGGGTAAAGATAAGGCATTGTTAAAGTAATACTCCGAATCTTTAAAATCTTTTAAAGAAATTTTATTTTTAAAAATACTAAATTTATATATTGGCTTATAATGTAGTTGACAAATAATTTTGTTTTTTAACATGTACTTAAAAAAAGCATTTTTATCTTTTTTTAATTTTTTAAAGTCTATACTTACCACAAAGAGATGGTAGGAATTAAATAATGAATAATCGTAACTTGGTAGGGTTAAATAAGGCTTTATACTCTCAAGTTCTTTTTTATAAAATGTAGCAACATTATTTCTTTTTTTTAATAATATTTTTATTTTTTTTAATTGACTAATTCCTAAAGCAGAATTGATATCACTAAGTCTATAATTATATCCATTAGAGACAACATCATAGTTCCAATGATCATTAGATCTTAACATTCCGTGATTTTTAAATTTTTGAGCTTGATAAAATATATTTTTAGAATTTGTGGTTATGCAGCCACCTTCTCCAGTAGCTATAGCTTTTACAGGATGAAAAGAAAAAATAGATATGTCTGAATAAATATTAGACCCTACCATGATCTTTTTATTTTTATTTTTAATATAAGAACCAAAAGCATGGCACGCATCCTCAATGAGAAAACATTTATATTTTTTTTTTAATTTATAAAAATCTAATAAATTGTTCGGGCCTCCGCCCAAAAACATATTTACTATGCAGTAAATATGCTTAAGTTTATTTTTTTTAATACAATCCTCAACATTTTTTGGTGTCATTTGACCGGTATATGGATCAACATCAGTTAAATAAATCTTTGCGCCAAGAAGTGAAGCCATATTATAAGCAGCAATAAAATTTATAGAAGGCATTATTATTATGTGATTTTTTTTAATATTTATTGCTTTAAAGGCTAAATGTAAAGCAGCTGTTGCACTAGAAGTTAATAAAACATTTTTTGAATTCAAAAATAGTTTTAATTTTTGAGTAAACTTTTCTACAAATTTTCCGTTGGTTAAATGGCTAGAAAATAAAGCAGTTCCAATACTCTTTAAATCACTTTTATCAGTAAAATGCATGCCGTAAGGTATTTTTTTCATTGAAATTTTTTCTTATTATTTTTTATAATTATTTTCTCTCATTCCACTTATACACAATTTTGTTTCTAATAAATTTTCAATTTTTTCACTTTTGTTTTCGCTTTTTTTTATTTTTTTGAAAATTTCATTAAGAGCATCAAAATATCTATCTAGTATTTTCGGCGTGTGAGCTATTGATGCATAAATTGCATTAGACGCTAGAATTTTTTTTTTTAGCATTTCTTGAGATATGAAAGTCTTATAATGTAAATGGTTTGATGAGTTAAAAGAAAAATTAGCTAATGAGTCTATACCTTGAATGTTTATTGAAACTTTATTTTCTTTTGCAATGATACTCCAATTTTTTTTAATTTTCTTACCTATATTTGAAACAATTTTCCATGACTTAATTTTTTCCATACTTTTTATTGTTTCCAGAGCAGCTGTAGGACCAATTCTTTCAGTCCAAAAAGTGCTACTAATAAATGTTGATTTGGCTGCTTCCATAACTTCTTTTTTTCCTATAATTGCATTGATTGCATATCCGTTTCCTAGTGTTTTACCAAAAATTGCCATGTCAGGTTCAACGCCATAAGACTTGTGTATTCCACCATATGTTTGTCTAAATCCTGAAGTGCATTCGTCAAAAATTAATATAATTTTTTTATCAGTTGCAAGCTTTCTTACTTTTTTCAAAAAATTAGACTTTGGCTCAGAATTTCGAACTACTTCCATTTTTATGGCTCCAATTTTTTTTTGTTTTACAATTTTTTCTAATTGTTCGAAATTATTATAATCAAATGGAAAAGCCGTACCTCTTAAATTCTTTGGCACTCCTTTAATTGGAGCCTCTGTCATTAGATGATTATTTAAATTTTTTTTATTATTAATATTTGACGATAAGTACCAATCATGCCAACCATGATAACCACATATAGCAATTTTATCTTTGCCAGAAGCTGCTCTTGCAATTCTAATTGCTACTGAATTTGCCTCACCTCCTGATCTTGTAAATCTTACCATTTCAGCCCAAGGATGTATTTCAATTAATTTTTCTGCTAATAATATCTCTTCAACTGAATTTAATGTTGACATTGTTCCCTGCTTAATTGTTTGAAAAACTTTTTTTTCGATCTGTGGATAATTATATCCAAGCACATTAGTGCCTATACCCATAAAAGAAATATCATCATAATAATTATTATCCAAATCCCAAACTCTACACCCTTTAGTTTTAGAAAAATAAGCTGGCCACTTATTTGGTAAAAAAATATCTGGGTTTTTTGAAAATAACATTGTTCCACCCGGTATAACGTTATTAGCTCGTATCCAAAATTTCTGCCCTATCGGCATATTTTCTCCCTCATTTCTTTTTGTTTTCATATTTTCTAAAAATAAGTTTTTCTTCTTTTTATACAGTGAAACAAGGTCATTAGTATTAAAATTGCCAATACTAGAAAATTGATTTAAAATTTTTGATATTACTTTGTAATCAATAACATCATCTAATGTTAACCTTAAAAAAGAATAATCTTCTTTATACTCATAATTAATTTTTTTAATTTTATCATTTTTTCTAATGTAAGTTGTTACATGTTCTCTAAAAAAAATTTGATTTTTTGTCTTTACCCAGGATTCTTTTAATACTTTAAGTGAAAACACTTCAACATCTAGCCCATCTGGAAATGTTGGTGGCATTGTATTTGTCGCATAATCAACATTATAATTATTATATTTATCAATAACCTCGTCAACAACTGCTGGATCTATGAGTGGGCAATCAGCAGTAACTCTTATTATATCTTTAAATTTATACCGCTTAGCAGCCTTATAAAATCTATCAAGTACATCATTTTCAGACCCTCTATAGCATACTATGTTTAATTTTTTACATTCATCTTCTATTTTTTTATCTAATTTATTATTAGAGGTTGCTACAATAATCTTATTAATCTTTTTTGATTTTTTTAAACGCATAATCAAAATTTCTAAAAAAGATTTATTTTTAAATTTTTTTAATACTTTTCCTGGAAATCTAGAGGAAGAATATCTAGCCTGTATTATTGCTAAGAATTTTTTTTTTTGTACTGCCATTTTCTAGGATCAATTAAATTTAGATTATTAGTAAAAAATTTTCTTGGTATCTTTGTATTTTTTTGATTAAAAATATGCAATATTTCATTTAGTTGATCATAATCATTAAAACCTGCTAAAACAAAATCAATATTTTTAAATTGCTTAACAAAGTGCAAACAGGCCTTTAATCGACTGATTTTTTTTGACACACACCATTTATTAAATGAACTTAATAGCTCTCTCTGCTTTTTTGGAATTTGAAGAGAGTCTTGGTTGCCTAGTAAAAGTCCCTGTAAAAAACATGACCTGGTAAAAATTTTTACATTAGATTTTTTTAAGATATCAACCCAACCTGATTTTATTATTCTTTGATCAAAAACATTAAAAGGTGCCTGAATTATATCTGGCTTCCAAAATTTCCATATTTTTTTTAATTCCACGGGATTATAAATTGATAGACCAATACTCTTAACTAAATTTTTTTGTTTTAATTCTTTCAAACAAGATAAAAAAAATTCTCCCTTGTTACCAATAAGATCCTTATAATCATGAACTAACAATCCATAAATATTTTTAACTCTTAATTTAATTAATGAAGATTTAATTTTTTTATTAACAAATTTTCTAATATCTTTTTTTTGAATAGCAATGGGTAGCTTAATTTTAGTAATAATATTTAGTTTATTAAGTTTATTGTTACCAATAATTTTTTCACTAACACCATACGAAGAGGCTGTGTCAATATATTTTATATTAGATTTTTTGATTATCTTTTCAATTTTAATAATTTCTTTTTTGCTTATCTTTTTATTATTAAATATACCATAGCTCATTCCTAGTTGAGCTCCACCAATTACGAGTCTCATATTTTCTTGAAAATCTTTTTGTTAAGAGGTGTTTCTTTTTTTATATTTATGGGTGATTTTTTATTTATTAGTTTTTCAAAATATAAAGGCTGAAGTCCATACCCTGGTCTAATTATCTTAATATTTTTCAAGGTAAATTTTTCATTTTTTTTAATATCTTTAATTGCATAGATAGACCTTCTAAATTGACTACTTTTATTTTCAGACTTATTTCTAAAAAAATAAGTTTTTCCCATCATTGATGAAGTATCTCTAATTGTTTTTATATAATGTTTAAGCTCTATTCCTTTTGCTGAAAAAGCAATATCGTGCCCTTTTTTCTGCTTGTTTAAAGCAATATGCTTTTCGAACACTTCTGCACCTGCAGCTGTAGCGGCAGCTGCCACCCTATTGTCCACCGAATGATCTGAAAAACCTATTCGACAAGAATATCTTTCTTTTAAAATTTTTATATTATTAAAATTAAAATCCGAAATTTTAGAAGGATAATTACTTACGCAATATAAAAGAATTATTTCTTTACTCCCATTTTTTTTTGCAGTTTTGTAAGCTAGATCTATTTCATTAAGGTTTGCCATGCCTGTAGAAATGATTATTGGTTTGCCTGTTTTTGCTATTTTTTTAATTAAAGGTAGATGATTCATTTCAAATGAAGCAACTTTGTAAAAAGGACACTTTAAAGTTTCCAATAAATCTACTGCAGTTTCATCAAATGGAGTGCTAAAACAAACTATATTTAACCTTTTTGCATACTCAAATAATTCTTTATGCCACTCAAATGGGGTTTGGGCCTCTTTATATAGTTGCCACAAAGAATAGCCTTTCCATAAACCGTTTTTAATCATGAAGTCTTTTTTATTACTATTTATTGTCATTGAGCCTGGGCTGTACGTTTGTAATTTTACAGCATCTGCACCATATTTTTTTGCCATATGAATCAGTTTTTTAGCAGATAATATTGAGCCATTATGATTTGCAGATATTTCTGCAATAATAAAAGGTTTTTTCTTTAAAATATTTGATTTCAATTTTTTCTTTCTTGATAGTTAATAATAAAATAATAAATTAAAAAAGTATATGAAAAAAAAAAATAAAACAAAAAACTATCTAAAAATTATATCTAAAATTGAGTCTATAAGAAAATCTAACAATGCTAATTGGATGAATATACTGCGTATAGCATTTAAATTTAGCCCCAATGCAACAGCCAAAGTAATGGCTAAAATTTATAAAGATGATCAAAAAATTGGTGTTTTAGTTAAAGAGCTATTATAGTTTTCAAAATGAGCATTTCACTACATAAAGCAAATTTGAGAGATTTGGCTTTTTTTTTTGAATTAAAAACTGAAAAAAATTCAAAAAAAAACTCCTTGAATACTAAAAAAATAAGTCTGCACACTCATATGAATTGGTTTTTTAAAAATCTTTCTAATAAAAAAAATATTTTACTGGTGGCAAAAACAAATAAAAAAAAAATTGGAATTGTTAGGTATGATAAAAATGAAGATTTTACTGGAGTATCTATAATTGTTGACCCTACCTTTCGAGGGCAAGGACTTGGTGCTAAAATTTTAAAGAAATCTGAAAAATTTCTAAAAAAAGGGACAATAATTATTTCAAAAGTAAAAAAAAATAATAAAACTTCATTAATAATGTTTAAAAAAAATGCTTACAAAGCCTTATGTCTAAAACATAAAGTTTATACTTTGTATAAAGTTTTTTAACACTCTTAAAGTTTAGTACTAGAATTTATAATGCTGCTTTTTTGGAAAATTTGAATATCTTTAATTTTATTATAGTCTCAATTATTGTTGAAAAAATTAATGTTGCTATCAAGCTATATGTAAAAAATGGTATGGCTAAAGTATAGCATAAAATTAAACCTTCTAATGTGTAACCATAACTTCCAAAAGACCAAACTCCAAAATTGGTAATTATGAAAAAAGCACATGCTCCAAGTAAAGCACCTAGAATTCTAAAAGTTATATTTTTTGTTAGGTGTTGTGAGATAAATCCAATAAATATCACACTTCCCCAAGTAAATAAGACTGAACTGTGAAAACCAATAAAAAAATCTGTTACTATAAAACTAAGAATTAAAGCTGGTAAATACCTCAAGCCTAACAGTGCTGGTATATAAAAGCTTAATGCCAGCAAACTTGTAAAGTTTGGAGGATGTGGAATAAATCTACTTGCAGCTAATGCCAAAAATATTCCGGCTGATATTTTTAAATAGTTCATTTTTAATGTTTAATTCAATTGAATAAATAATTCAACTATAATGATTTTACTCAATTATAGTTGAATATTTACTTTTATTCATTTTACTGTCTTTCACTAGTAAAGTTAATAACTCTTCTTAAGACCAATATTCATTGTTCTAGGTGTTCCAGAATAATCTAAAGCATCTTCATAGTCTTTATCAAGCAGATTCTTAAGTGAAAAATCTAGTTTATAATTTCCACTAAGTTTATAAGAGCTTGCTAAATCCACTGTCAAATATTCATCAAGAATTTGATCTCTAAAACCATAATCTGTACCACCATAATCTCTGGTTCGTCCTTTATACCTTAGCAATAGAGAACTGTTTAGATCTTTGTTAAATTGATATTTAATTTTTGAACTAATAGCATGTACTGGTACACGAACCATTGCTTTGTCAATCCAGCCATTGCTCAGATCAAGACAAGAAGTGTGTCCATACAAATCTTTTTTTGGTTTATCACAATCCATACCTGAATAGGATTTTGTTAGCGTGTAATTAAATCCAATATTAAATTTATTATTATCAGTCCAATTTGTAGCTAACTCAATACCTTTGCTCGTATTTTCTGCACCAGATATATTATCCTGAAAACTAGTAATGTTTGATCCCATTATTGGATCTTCAACAAGAATATCAAAATAAGTAATGTTAAAACCTAGGTCTAAAGTATCAAAATAAGTTTCGTAACCAATATCAAAACTTGTAGTCTTCTCGGCAGTTATTGAATCAACGACTTGATTTGACCATCCATACTGACCAGATTCATATAAAGCCGGAAATAGAAAGCCGGTTCCATAAGATGATCTAATTTTGTTATTGCCACCTAAGTTGTAAGCTCCTGAAACTTTGTATGACTGTTCGTCTCCAGCAGTAGTGTGTTTATCGTTTCTACCTCCAATAGTTGCATGGATATTTTCATAGGGTCTAAATTGATAGTCAATATACTGAGAATAAACTTCTTCATCTTGTGTTTTTAGAATGCCTGGATCTGTTGGCATTTTTGCCTTAAAAAACTCTACGTCTGACCCGTAAATTATCTTACTGTCTAGGTTAAAATTATACTCACCTAAATAAGTGAACATATTTTTAAACCCTTCATAAGTAGCCTGCCTAGTAGTATACTTTGTTATCATTCTTGATGAAGCAGACTTACTAAATCCAAAAGTATTCTTATAGCTATTGTTAGTATTTTTAAATTTAAAGCTATAGTGAGCCTCAAGATTATCTGATGAATTGAACGTATCATCTCTTCCCTTTGTAGGTTCATCATATTTTAAATAACTATCTTTTAAAGTTAACGAGTTTTCGATTATATTATTTTCTGAAATTTTATAACCATGGTTGGCTGTTAGGCTGTTGTTTTCATAAGGATCATTTTCAGTATCATTGCTCATAGCTGAGATACCATCAGTTGAATAATAATTAAAACCAACATAATAATTTTGTTTTTC
>CEST01017167.1_pt1 | contig 34577 bp, 36 predicted proteins | sample 326921 | NCBI WGS metagenome assembly CEST01 (sample SAMEA2621509, study PRJEB7988) | marine metagenome | biome: marine biome (ENVO:00000447); feature: surface water layer (ENVO:00002042); material: "saline water (ENVO:00002010), including plankton (ENVO:xxxxxxxx)" | depth 5 m
TTTTTATTTTCAAAGTTTTCTAATAAACTTTACTAATACATAATTAGTTCTTTTTAATATATAATATTCTATTATTTTTCTCGGTAATCTCTTGTTTATGAGATAATTTTTTCTAAATCAAAAAGTATAACTTCTCAGCCTACTTAATTACACTTTTTTTTAATATTTATTATAATCCTTTATGCTTCAAAACTACTTTACCGATTATTAAATATTTCTTAAACTTATTCAATTACAAAGATGTAAAATTCATTCAATTATTTAGAATGATTCCACATAGAATGGTATCTTTGTTAAAAGTTAAAATTATTTAGTTATGAAAGCATACATATCAAGTCTTATAAATGCTATTAGTCTTTTAGTAATGTCATTGTGGGGTTATTTCTCTTCTGAGACTCCATCTGTTACTGCTTTAATTCCTGCTGCCATAGGTGTAATTCTCATACTTTGTAATTACGGAGTTAAAAAAGAAAATAAAATAATTGCACATGTTGCGGTCTTACTTACACTTATTATATTATTTGGTTTATTAAAACCACTTATAGGAGCATTTGAAAGGGGAGATATTAATGCAATACTAAGAGTTGTTATTATGATTATCACAACAATTTTTGCCCTTGTAGTTTTTGTAAAAAGCTTTATTGAAGCCAGAAAAAAAAGAGAAATAAGTTGATTTTTTTAAACATTTTTTCTTAAAAGATGAGGAAAGCTGCACTTATATATGGTTCGGATACTGGTTTTACTGAAGAGGTTACTCATGATATTGTAGAATCCATTGATTTCTTAGAACTTGAAGTTAAAGAAGTATCTGTCGTGGACTTATCTTTTTTCTTGAAATTTGATATTTTCATATTAGGCTTGTCTACCTGGTATGATGGAGATTTACAAAGTGATTGGGAACTTTTTTTCGAAGATTTTAAAAAAATTAATTTTACAGGCAAAACAGTCGCAATTTACGGGTTGGGAGATCAGCACGGTTATCATGAATATTTTATTGATGGTGTTGGTATAATAGCAAAGGTTGTTTTACAAAATGGTGGCAAAATAGTAGGGTATTGGCCAACCGAGGGTTATGATTTTACAGAATCAAAAGCATTGGTTAATAAAGAATTATTTTATGGCCTAGCCATAGATGAAGATAATGAAACAGAGCTTACCACAGCTCGTTTAAAAAAGTGGATAGCACAATTAAAAAATGAATTTTAAATTAATATACAATATGAAAAAAAGTATTTTTATAGGCATACTAGCTTTTAGTCTTTTAACAGCATGTAACAAAGAGAAAACTACAAAAATCATTAAAATTAAAGAGGTTTCTAAAGAAGTAAATGTATATACTCACAGGCATTATCCATCTGATCAAGAACTATTTGCACAGTTTGAAAAAGAAACAGGTATTACAGTTAATGTAGTGAATGCTAGTGCTGACGAACTCATGCAAAAAATGACATTAGAAGGCAATCAGTCTCCAGCAGATGTTTTAATCACTGTTGATGCAGGAAGATTAGTCAGGGCTGTAGATAAAGGTTTATTACAAAGCGTTACTTCAAAAATACTAGACTCTATAATACCGCTTCACCTAAGAGATAAAGATGGACAGTGGTTTGGACTTACCAAACGTGCTCGTGTTATTGCTTATGCAAAAGAGCGTATCAAACCGGAAGATTTATCTACATATGAAAACCTAGCTAATAATCGTTGGAAAGGTAAAATACTAGTTCGTTCTTCAGGAAACATCTACAACCAATCGCTAATGGCCTCTTTAATTGCTAATAATGGTGAAGAAGTAGCTACTGGTTGGGCAAAAAAAATGGTAGAAAATATGGCTCGTTCTCCAAAAGGAAATGATAGAGATCAGGTAAAAGCTGTGGTAGCTGGTGAGGGTGATGTGGCTATTGTTAATACTTATTATATAGGGAAATTACTAAATTCTAAAGATCCTGAAGAGGTAAAAGCAGGTAAGGGAGTTGGAATCTTTTTCCCAAATCAAGAAGGACGAGGTACTCATATAAATATAAGTGGAGCAGGTGTTGCTAAATTTTCACCTAATAAAGATAATGCAGTTAAATTTATTGAATTTTTAGCAAGCGATAAAGCACAAGAAGTTTTTGCTAAAGCAAACTATGAATATCCTGTAAATAAAAATGTTGAGATCTCACCATTATTAAAATCTTGGGGAGTTTTTAAAGAGGATACTTTATTATTATCTGCTCTTGGGAAAAACAATAAAAAAGCTGTATTAGTTTTTGATAGTGTGGGTTGGAAATAATAATATTTATTATTTATAGCCCCAAAAAATAAAAAAAGCTTGTTTAAGTACTGTCATTTCAAAATAGAAATGGTATTATGCTAAATAATTTTAAAATTATTACATTTCGACACAAATAAATAACATATGGCGCGACACAAATAAATGGTCTATCTATACCCTACTTATTATTTGTTTTGTAGCAGTACCAGTCATTACTATAGCGTTTAAACTATATCTTGGACCAGGGGAGAGTTGGAGTCATATAGTGAAAAATGTTTTGTTAGATTACAGTCTAAATACTCTTGTATTGAGTTTGGGTTGTATACTTCTTACTGGATCTTTTGGTGTTTCAGCAGCTTGGATAGTTAGCAGGTATAATATTCCTATGAGTAAACCTTTAGAATGGATGTTAATACTTCCATTAGCTATTCCTTCCTACATCACAGCTTATGCTTATGCAGGGGTATTTGATTATGGTGGTGCTTTTTCACAATTCTTATCAATTTTTGGTTCAGCCTCTTATAAAGTTGATATAATGAATATCTACGGACTTATTTTAGTGCTAAGTGTATCATTGTTCCCGTATGTATACATTAGTGCGCGAGCTATCTTCTTATATCAATCAAGTAGACTCATAGAAGCATCTAAGATATTAGGGGCGTCAGAAATAAAAACCTTTTTATTTATAGTTCTCCCTATGGCAAGACCAGCCATCATTGGAGGGTTAATACTAGTTGTAATGGAGGTCTTTAATGACTACGGAGCGGCTAAGTATTTTGGAGTTGCTACCTTTACTACAGGTATCTTTAGATCTTGGTTTTCGTTGTCTGAACCATCAACAGCTGTATACCTCTCTTCATTGCTGCTTTTGTTAGTTTTTATTCTTATTTATATAGAAAGATGGCAACGTGGAAAAAAAGATTATAGCCTAAAAATAAAAAACGGACTGCGATTACCTAAAATTAACGTTTCTAAAAGGTACAGGTTTTTACTTTTGATCATCGCCAGTATTCCTGTTATATTTGGATTTATAATTCCATTTTTTCAGCTGCTTTATTGGGCATTATTGACCTACTCAGAAGTTTTTAGTTCGTCCTTTTTAGTTATTGCTTTGCAGAGCATAGGTATTGCAATATTAACAGGGGTAGTTACCCTGTTTTTCGCACTTTTAATACTCTATTTTCCACAATGGAATCGATTAAAGATACTTAAGAAAAGTTCTCGTATTGCTATTTTAGGTTATGCTATTCCAGGGGCAATAATTGCAATTGGTGTAATGATACCAACCTTAGCCCTAGACAAATGGATTATTAAAATAGCAGATAAATTATTTGATATCAATCTAGGATTGCTACTCAACGGAACAATAATTGTTTTGATTTATGCTTATATCATTAGGTTCATGGCTGTTGCTTTTAATCCGTTAGAAGCTAGTCAGGGTAAATTAAGTAAGCAACTTTCAGAATCCTCACAATTATTAGGTAGAGGAAAAGTTAGTACTTTTTTTAAGATTGACTTCCCTTTGCTTAAAACTGGTATGTTGAGTGCTTTTATTCTTGTTTTTGTAGATACGATGAAGGAATTACCATTAACACTTATATTAAAACCTTATAATGTGAATACATTGGCTGTTAAAGCCTATGAATTTGCCAGTGATGAATTAATATTAGAGTCCTCTATTCCTTCATTATGTATTATTTTATCTGGGATGTTGCCTATTATATTATTAAATAGGTTGATTTTAAAATAAAAATTATGCAAATCAATGTTAGAGGTTTTCACAAATATTGTTTTTAAAAAAAGAATCGATAATTTTGCTAATTATTTAAAACAATAAATAAAAAAATTTTGGCAATATTATTAGATATCATAAAATTAGAAAAATCGTATACCAAGGGAAATCCTGTCCTGAGTATAGATGAGCTTTCCTTGACTGAGGGAACTACTCTTGCTGTATTAGGTGAGAGCGGTAGTGGTAAAACAACACTTATGCGATTGATAGCTGGCCTAGAATCTCCCGAAACAGGAACGATAAGCTTAAATAACACTATTTTTACTAGTGATACGACAATGGTTTCTCCAGAAAAACGGGAGATAGGAATGGTCTTTCAAGATTATGCTCTCTTCCCTCACCTTACTGTATATGAAAATGTAGGTTATGGTATATCAAAAAAAGAAGGTTTAGAAGAAAGAGTGTACGATTTACTTAAGCTAGTAGAGCTAGAAGGATATGAAAATCGTTATCCGTACGAATTATCAGGAGGTCAGCAGCAACGTGTAGCATTAGCTAGGGCATTAGCACCTAGACCCAAACTATTAATACTAGATGAACCTTTTAGTAATTTGGATACTTCCTTAAAATTACAATTACGAAACGAAGTTTTCTCAATTTTAAAAAAGACAAATGTTACAACCCTTTTTGTAACACATGATATAAACGATGCAATTTCCATGGCAGATGAGATTGTAGTCCTAAAGAATGGAAGAGTTATTCAAAAAGGAACTATAGAAATACTTTATAAAACTCCAGCAAACTTGTATATCGCATCTCTATTTAGTCCCGTTGAAAAATTTAATGAAAGCCAACTAACACTCTTTGGATTTACACCAGAATATGGAAATTCTTATATGATAAGACAAGGTGATTTTATTGTAAATAAAGAATCTAAATTTATGACGAATGGTATTATTAAAAAAAGTAATTATCAAGGCACTCATTATTTAAATACCCTAGAGATATCTCATAATTATACACTTCATTTTGCTTCTCATAAAAAGTTAGATGGAACTATCAAAATTGGTTTTGAAAGAGATTCTTTACTAATTTTTAAAGACTCATAATCCTCTTAATCCTAAGCTTCTCAAAAAATAGTTTTTAATGTTTTTAATAGATCTAATTCAAATAAGGTGTTTTCAATAAGTTCCTTCATCAATAAAAGATCAGTATAACTCATAGCAAAACTTAATTGTCTGAGAGGTGTTTCTAAAAGCATTGATATTGCATTATTTAGGTTTGTAATGATGATTAAAATATTGCCAGAAACGAAACGTAAATCCTTAGAAGAATTAGAAGTAGAGTTAGTTTCACAGTGATTTTTTAGTTAAAAAAAAAGTATATTAAATACTTTTAAAAAAGAAAATTAATGAAGATGATTTTTTGAATGATATTGTTTAGTTCTATTGTAGTATTTGATATTAAAACAATATATTTACGGACTGATCAAACAAAAACTATATGAAGTTATTGAAAAGTTTTTTTTTACTTTATGTTTCTGCTTTTTTTATAGTTGAGGTACTTGCTCAAGAAACACTTCCTATCTACTCAGACTATTTATCTGACAATGTATATTTAATACATCCCTCAGCTGCTGGTATTGGTAACACTGGTAAGTTGCGTCTTACTGCGAGACAGCAATGGGCTGGTATTAAAGACGCTCCAACATTACAAACATTAAGTTTTCATAATAGATTTAGTGATAAAGCAGCCGTTGGTTTTATTCTTTTTAATGACAGCAATGGATATCATTCACAGAAAGGTTTTCAAGGAACTTATGCATATCATATAGATATAAATCAAGGTTCTTCCATCAATCAAGTTTCTTTTGGACTTTCTCTAACTGCAGTCCAAAACCAAGTAGATCAATCACAATTTTTTGGAGACCCAACTGTCGCTCAGTTAATTCAAAGCAATGGTTATTTTAATGCAGACTTTGGTGTGGCCTACCATAAATCTGGTTTTTCTTCCTATTTTACAGTCAAAAACTTACTATTAACTGCAAAAAACAATCTTAGTAGCTACCTTGAACCATTAGATTTGAGAAATTATATCCTATCTCTAGGATATTATTTTGGGCAAGATAATATGATTCAATTAGAACCATCGCTTATGGTTCAGTTAAGAGAGTCAACAGGAGAAAGGATAGTTGACTTTAACGTTAAGGCTTACAAGAATTTTAATAAAACTCAATTATGGGCAGCCTTATCTTACAGAAGAAGTTTTGATGTTTTACCTATTGAAAATCTTGTATATATTACTCCAATTATTGGATTAAATCACAATAAGTGGATGTTTTCATATACCTATTCAAAACAATTAAATGATATAATGCTTACCGATTCTGGTTACCACCAGGTATCTGTAGGAGTAAATTTATTTACCAAAAAACCAAGAGCATCAGCTTGTCCTAACATAAATGCTTCTTTTTAGAAATCTTTTTCAATAACCTCCAATAACTTGTTATTCAGTATTCTCGACAAGATATGAGTATTCTTATTACTGTAAAATTGATGTATAGCTTCGATTCCATTATTAGTTTTTAGAAGCCCATGACTATTCAATATGTTTTTCGTCTGTCTTGCAACTGCAGATCCAGAATCAATTATTTTAATTGTATTGCCTACAATTTTTTTAATTTCAGGTATTAAATACGGGTAATGTGTACATCCCAAAACTAAAGCATCTATATTTTCTCTCATCATTGGATTTAAGTATTCACGAAGTAGTTTATTAATTTTAAAAGAGTGTGTTTCTCCTTCTTCTATTAAATTCACCAATCCTTCTCCAACCTGTTCTATAATTTTAATAGAGCCGTCTATGGTTAAGGATGTTTTTTCAAATAGTGCACTTTGTAAAGTTCCACGTGTGGCTAATAGACCTATTTTCTTTGTTTTTGTAACTAATTCAGCTGGTTTTATTGCGGGCTCTATTCCAATAAAAGGGACATTATATTTATTTCTTAGAAAAGAAATTGCGTTAGTAGTTGCAGTATTACAAGCAATAATTATAATTTTCACATTTTTATTAAGAAGAAATTCAGTATTTTTTATACTATATTCAAGTATTTTTTCTTCTGACTTTTGTCCATAAGGTGAATTTTTACTGTCTGCTAGATATATTGTGTTTTCATAAGGCAAAAGTTCCTGCACTTCTTTCCAAATAGAAGTTCCGCCAATGCCGGAATCAAAAAAACCAATAGGATTACTTTTACTTGAACTCATAAGATGTAAAAATAAAAAATCCTGCTCAAACAAGCAGGATTTTTATTACGTTGTATATCTTTTTCTAATTCTGACCTGGATTTGCTTGTTGTTTTGCATCAACTAACAATCCTAACTTTACTTTTACAGCACTATAAAGATCTTCCCCATTAGAAACCAAGAGGCCTCTTCCAGCAGATGCATCCATTACATATAAGATTCCTTTTGCTTTTGCTAATTCAGTAATAGATTTTCTAGCTTTTTCAATAATAGGAGCTAACTTATTATTTTGTTTTTCCTGAATATCTTGGTAAGCAGCTTGTTCAGCTTGTTGTATTCTAGAATTGTCTACCTGTACTTCCTGAGCTCTTTGTTTGTTTGTTTCTTCAGTTTGTTGTGCCTGCTCAGCAGTATATTTTTTTATTTTGTTATCTAATTTAACCTTCATACCATCGATATCATCTTTATATGTCTTGGTTATTTTAGCTAATTCTGCCTGCAGAGCTCTTGTCTCTGGCATATTTGCAATTACTCTTTCGTATACTACATGCGCAACTTTCTGTGCATTTACAATACCACTCATTCCTATAGTTAGAAATGCAACTAATAGCAAACTCTTCAATTTTCTCATTTTAATTAATTTAATTATTATCTTCTTTTTAATTATCTTTTTTCTTTTTTATAGCTTCTTTTTTTTCTCTCAATATTTTTCTCTTTTCTTCTATTTCCTCTATTCTTTTTTTTCTAGCTTCTTCTATCTTCTTTTTTTGTAACAATCTATCTTCTTCTTTCTTCTTTCTTACATTATCTTTATCCGTAATAGCCTTTTTTTGTTTGTCTGTTAATTCTCTTTTAGGAGCAGATTTTTTCGCTTTTTTCTCTTCATTAGACTTTAGTTTACGTTCTCTTACAATCTCATTTAAAACTAGTTCACTAATATCGTATTTTTTATTGGAATACAACATTACTAAATCACTAGATTTATCGAAAACAAAATCATATTTTCTTTTAATTACAATATCTCTTATAGAATTATAAACTTGGTCCTGCACAGGTTTTACGAGTTGTTTTCTCAATAGAAACATATCTCCGTTTGGACCAAAATATAAAGACTCTAGTCTCCTTAATTCCTCTTGCTTGATAGTAATTTCATCCTCTTTATCTATAATAAGGTCATTAGTTAAAATAGCCCTTTCATTCGCTAAATCTGTTTTTAATTTCTCTATAAACCTATTCTGCTTATCTAATTCTCCTTTCCATTTAATTACTTTAGCATCTAGTATATTTTGAGCATCTAGATATTCAGGAACATTTTCTAAAATATATTCCATATCTATGTAGGCAATCCTTTGTGTTTTTTGTGCTGTAACAATAATTACACAGAACATTAAAAGAAACACAGAGACTTTTATTTTCACTTTACTAAGCTTTGTAAGTATCATGCCATAAAATTTTAAATTAAACCTCTCTTATTAAAACTGTTGTCCAATGATAAAATGAGTTTGCCATCCAGATTTTATATTAGATCCAGGTAGAGGATCAAACCCATGCGCAAAATCAATTCCTAACAATCCAAAAGCCGGCATAAAAATACGAAGCCCGACTCCAGCTGACCTTTTTAAATTGAATGGGTTAAAGGTAGTAAAATTGTCATAAGAATTACCAGCCTCTAGAAATCCTATTGTATATATAGATGCAGAGGGCTTATCCGTAATTGAATATCTCAGTTCTAATTGAAATTTATTGTAAATCGTACCCCCTTGTATTGAGGATAACCTATTGTTTTCATATCCTCTTAATCCAATGCTCTCTCTACCATCTAGTTGAAATTGAGCAATTCCGTCTCCACCAACATAGAAACGTTCAAAAGGAGTATTCCCTAGCTCACTATTGTAAAACCCTAAATACCCTATTTCTGCATTGGCCATTAATACTAATTTATCAGTAAAGCCATTATACCATTTACCTTTAAATAAAAGCTTATAGTATTCTAACCATTTAAATCTTTCCGCAGGTTCTAAGCTTTCATAATCCTTATCTGTAAAAAGAGAATAAGGTATTGTTGCTTTTGCACCTATGCTAAATGTTGATCCATAGGTAGGGAAAGTTAAACTTGGTCCAGCAGAATTTCTACTTAAAGAAATATTATATGCAAGATTATTTAAGTTCCCTTCACTTAAAATATCCTCACCTACTCTAAATTGATAGTCATTTAATCGAAAACTCTGATAGCTAATTGTTTGTGAGAGCGTAAACCAATCACTTGGCCATAACAATCTTTTAGCCAGTCCTAAAGAGGCACCAACTATTCCCAAACTTCTACTTTTATCTACATCATATCTTTGTGATTGAAGGTCTAATTGAAATTGCTTAGATGAATACACTGAAAAAGATAATGATTGTGGTTTTTTTCCACCCAACCATGGCTCAGTAAATGAAAAACTATACGTATTAAATGTTCTACTTGTTTGTAATCTCAATGACAATGATTGTCCGTCTCCCATTGGAAGTGGCTTATATGCTTCTTTGTTGAAAAGATTTCTAATAGAAAAGTTATTAAAAGACAATCCAAGTGTTCCAATAAACGAACCTCCACCATAACCACCTTGAAGTTCTATTTGACTTCCTCCTTTTTCTGTAACACTAAACTCAATATCTGCTGTTTTATCTTGATAGTTGGGTTTTACATCTGGTGTAACATTGGTATCAAAGAATCCTAGTTGACCGATTTCACGAATGGACCGAATAATTGCATCTCTACTAAATAATGAACCTGGTTTAACCCTTAGCTCTCTGTAAATTACATAGTCATTGGTTTTGTCATTTCCAACAACACTTACTTTATTAATTGTTGCCTTTTCGTCTTCTCTAATTCTAATTTCAACAGTAATAGAGTCATTTAAAACCTTTGTTTCTACCGCATTTACAGAAGAAAATAAGAAACCACTATTTTGATATAATGTTTGGATATCCTCTGAGGTTGGTGATCCATCTCCAGTAATTCGCTCTTTTAAAACAGCCCCATTATATACATCTCCTTTTTGAATTTTCAGAAGTGTATTTAATTGTTGATCTGTATAACTTTTGTTTCCAACATAAAGAATGTCTCCAAATATATATTGTTTACCTTCTTCTAGCGTAATATCTATGTTAATAGTATTGTCTTCATTCCATGAAACAGAGTCTGCTAATATTCTTGAATCTCTGTAGCCTAGTCTACTGTAGGAATCTAGGATGCTTTCTAAGTCTTCTTTAAATTTTTCATCGATGTATTTAGACCCTTTCCAAAACCTACCTAGAAATTTTCTTTTTGTATTACTCATTGAAGACCGAAGTTTTCCTTCAGTAAAAGCAAGGTTTCCTTTAAAGTTTATATTTTTAATTTTAATTTTCTCCCCTTTGTCAATGAAGATATTCATATCCACAATACTAATATCTGAGCTATCTACCTTGGTGTCTACACTTACTTTAGTCTTTAAGTAACCTTTGTCTGTATATTTCTTCTTTAAGTAGTTTTTCGTGGTAACAATTAAATTATCTGTAACCATTGATCCTTTCTTAAGATCAGCTTCAGTTTTTAAAGTTTTTGATTTATTTTTTTTAACCCCTGCAATAGTGATTTCATTTAATTGAGGTAATTCTATAACATCAAACTGCAGGTATATAGAATTTCCATCAACTCTTATTAAATAGACATCAACTGTTCTAAATTGTTTACTTTGATATAACTTTTTTATAGCACTAGTTAATTTGTCTCCTGGTAATTTTAATGCTTGACCAATTTTCAAACCTGTAAAAACTTTTACAGTAGCTTCTGTGAATTTTTGTAAACCAGTTACAGAAATACCACTTAGTATGTATTCTTTTCCTTTTTCAAAAATGATATCTTTTTGTATTTGAATTGAATCGTTTTTTACTACACTTGTAGAATCTATTACTGTCTGTGCTTTTAAAGAAAAAACAGACATTGTAAGTAAAAAAATAAATATAACAGTATTATTAATACTATTCTGCTGGTTTAATCTGCTCGCTTGTTTTTCCAAATCTTCGTTCTCTATTCTGATATTCTATAATTGCATCGTAAAAATGCTCCTTTCTAAAGTCTGGCCAAAGTATATTTGTAAAATATAATTCAGCATAAGCCATTTGCCATAAAAGAAAATTACTTATCCTTTGTTCGCCGCTAGTTCTTATCATTAAATCAACGTCGGGCAAATTAAACGTATATAAATGATTATTTATAATTTTTTCGTCTATTTCTTCGATGGTAAGCTCGTTATTAACAACTTTTTTAGAAATGTTTTTAATAGTATTAACAATTTCTTCTCTTGCGCCATAACTTAGCGCTAATGTGAGCACTATTTTTTGATTTTTTTTAGTTTTATTTATTACCTCTTTTAATATTTTTTGTGCACTTTTTGGAAGACTCTCTATATTTCCAATAGCATTAACTTTAACTTCATTTTTTTGAAAAGTATTTAATTCTGTATTTAAGGAATTTATTAGCAAACTCATTAAAGCATTTATTTCAAGTTTTGGTCTGTTCCAGTTTTCCGTAGAAAAAGCATATAAAGTAATGGCTTCTGTTCCTAACTCCGCAGCAGCTTCTATGGTCTCTCTAACCGCAGTTAAGGCATTCTTATGTCCGAAAATGCGACTCATCCCCTTACTTTTTGCCCAACGACCGTTGCCATCCATAATTACAGCTACGTGTTTAGGTATATTATCAGAACTAATGAGTATTCTTTTATCCATAAATTTATCTTAGGTCTGCAAAGCAAGCTGGTCTTCCAAAAGTATATACTAAAGAAACACCACTAAACATATACCAATCATTTGAAGTACCGCCGAAATCTAACTCTGGAAATTGACTTGTTGTATAATCTAATTTATCTGTGAAAGTATAACGAAATGTAGTTTCTATTGCAAAAGCTATTTTTTCAAAAAGTCTTGTTTTGAATCCAAGTCCAAAAGGAACAGAAATAGAGGTGTTTCTTGTAAATTTAAAGCTATTATCTGTATTTTTTAATCTTGGAGTTTCGTAATCTAAAGAAGCGACTTGAAGTAAAATATAAGGGGTACTCCCTTTATTTTTAGAGGATGAGTCATACTCATAAAAATTATATTCAATACCCACTGCTATTTCTTTTATTGGATTTTTAAAACTATAACCTCTTTGTTGTCTGATAGTGTTTTCAGAATTCGCATCATCCCCTGAAATAGAAAAATTACTAAAAGATCCTCTAATTGCTATTCTAGGATTCAGATTGTACTTGTATAAAATGCTCATTCCCGGACTTCTGGGTTGTATATAATTTGTAGGACCAACATCTCCAACATAATTTACACCACCAATGAAAAAACCAATTTCATTTATTTGGGATAAACAATGATTTGAAATGCAAATAAAAATTAACAATATTAAATATTTCTTCATCCTAAAAAATAGCACACAAATATAAAAAAATCTATTTGCTTTATATGGTTAATACAATAGTCTTTTTCAATAACAACAATTTTAGTTTTTTATTGTTATTCATGTCTAAAGGTTAGCGCCATTTCGTGTGTCTTCTCCCCATAGAAGCTTGGTTCTTAATGTGTTTAAGAAAGATTGATTGGAAGGGATAATACTCTTAATTGTAAAAGATGATTTCTCTATATAAATTTTGGTGTCTTTAGGCACTGAAGTGATTCTTGAATCTAATGAAATTAAAAAACTTTTTTCTCTAGAGTCTACCTCTAGTTCTATAGAAGTATCATCTGGAATCACCATCGGTCTTGAATTTAGATTATGCGGTGCTATTGGGGTAATAATAAAGTTTTTTGAATTAGGTGAAATTACAGGGCCATTACAGCTAAGAGAATATCCTGTAGAACCAGTGGGTGTTGCTATAATTAGTCCGTCAGACCAATAGTTTGTTAAGTATTCTTTATCCAAGAAGGTTTTTACACCTATCATAGACGTTGTGTTTTTTCTTGCAATTGTTACTTCATTCAAGGCAAAAGAAAGTTCATTAAATGAATCAACTTTAGGACTTGTTCTAATACTTAATAATGTTCTTTCTTGAATTTTATATTCATTCGCAATCAGTAATTCAATAGATTCTTCTATCGCATTTTTTTGAATATTTGCTAAAAAACCTAGACGACCTGTATTAATTCCTAAAATAGGGATATTTAAATCTCTAATATACGTAACAGCTCTCAGAATAGTTCCGTCTCCACCCAGACTAAAAAAAAGATCAAACGAGTTGTTTAAATCATGAAAGCTTGCGAAAGTGGCGTATCTTTTGGTAAGATGATCAAGATCTTTTAATGCCTTATAAAATTTTTCTTCAAAAAAAACAACCACATTATGTTTTTTTAAAGCTTTTAAAAGAATTGTAATTTCTTTTTCAGCATTTACTGAATATGTCTGACCGAAAACCGCTACTTTTTTTATCATTACATGTCTAAATATTTCTGTAAATAATTAGATCTATCTTTTAGATCTTGTATGTAAAAATCATCTTTATGTTCAGAGATTATATTATAATTATACCTTCTAAATGTTTGTATGATTTCATTAATATCATCTGAATTAATTTTAATAGTTGCCTGTGTTTTGTCAGAAATTTCAGACGAAATATAAAGTCCAAGCACCTTATTATCATTACTTTCTATAATTTGACTTACTTCACTTACAGAAAAATCTTTTTTGTATTTTTCTATAATAATAACGACCCCTTCATTGAACATAAAAGGACTAGAGCAAAATAAATCTAATATTTCATTTAATTCGTAGTAGCCTAGATATTGTTTTTCAGTATTTAAAATAGGCATTATATTGCTTTCGTTGTCTGTAAACAATTTTATAAGCTTTAGTATTACTATATTTTCTTCGGCATAAAAGAAGTCAATTAAATGAGGATATTCTGAAATAGTTGAGTCCTTGTCTTCAATTGTTTGGAAATCACCTTCAGAAATACATCCTATTAGCTTTCCATTTTCAACAACAGGAACATGAGTTACGGGAAGCCTATTACAGATTTCCTGAGCTCTTTCTACAGAACTATCTGGTGTTAAGACTTTAATTTCATTTAGTATGTATTCTTTCATATTCATGCTTTACGAATATAGTTTAAAATCATTTAATGCCGTACTTTTGTACCTTATTTGAATCCAATGACAAAGTTAAGTGTAAATATTAATAAAATAGCAACATTACGTAACTCAAGAGGTGGAGATGTACCTAATTTATTAGATGTTGCAAGAGATATTCAAGAATTTGGTGCTCATGGGATCACTATTCATCCAAGACCCGATGAAAGACATATTAGGTATCAAGATGCCTACGATCTAAAACCTATTGTTACTGCAGAATACAATATTGAAGGCAACCCCATTCGTAAATTTATAGATTTAGTCTTAGATGTTAAACCAACCCAAGTAACTTTAGTTCCAGATAGCATAGATCAAATTACATCTAATGCAGGTTGGGATACAGTAAGACATCAATCGTATTTACAAGAAGTGATTAGCGAGTTTAAAAATGCAGGAATTAGAACCTCTATTTTTATTGATATAGATCCAAAATTAATTGAAGCAGCAGCCCAAACTGGAGCTGATAGAATTGAATTGTATACAGAGCGGTTTGCTAGTGAATATGAAAAAGGTAATATAGAAGCCATAAAACCTTATACAGAAGCGGCAGTTTTAGCTCATGAACTAGGGTTAGGAATTAATGCTGGGCACGACTTAAGTTTAGATAATATTGAGTTTTTTAAGCAAAAAATACCACATTTAGCAGAGGTTTCTATTGGTCATGCGTTAATTTCTGAAAGTTTGTATTTAGGCTTGCAAAATGTAGTAAATATGTATTTACATAGACTTCAATAATATGCAAATATTACATTCAACCATAATAGGATCAGGACGTCCTTTTTTAATTCTTCATGGATATTTTGGCATGAGTGACAATTGGAAATCTCTGGGAATTAAGTTTGCTGAAGATTTTCAAATACATTTAATAGATCAGCGGAATCATGGGCGCAGTTTTCATGCAGATAGTTTTAACTATGAAAATTTAGCTAAAGACTTGCTTCAGTATATTAAATACCACAACTTAGAAAAAATTATTTTATTAGGACACTCCATGGGTGGGAAAACTGCGATGTTATTTGCAGTAAAATATCCAGCATTGGTTGATAAATTAATTATTGCAGATATTTCTCCAAGATACTATGAGCCGCACCATAGAGAGATCTTAAAAGCACTAAATTCAGTTGATTTTTCGATTCAAAATTCTAGAAGACTAGTAGATCAAAAGGTTGCGGAACTAATTCCAGAGATAGGAGTTCGTTCTTTTTTATTAAAAAATGTGTATTGGAAAGAAAAGGGAGTTTTAGAGTACCGATTTAATTTACAATCACTCACAGACAATAATACTGAAGTAGGAAAAGCTTTGCCGTTACTTTCTATTTTTAAAGGAGAAACATTATTTCTTGCAGCAGGAAATTCAGGCTATATCGCAGCCAATGATATTCCTATGATAAAAGCACATTTTCTAAATTCACAAATTAAAAAGATTGCGAATGCTGGACATTGGCTGCATGCTGATAACCCGAAAGAATTCTATGAGTTGGTAATTTATTTTTTAAAGTGAAAATAATAAAATCTCAAGTGATCACTTGAGATTTTATTGTAACTGAAGATTATAAGATTTTACTTTTTAGATAATAAGTCTCTAATCTCAGATAATAACTCTTCTTGTGTTGGCCCAGACGGAGCAGGAGTTGGAGCGGGAGCTTCTTTTTTCTTAGTAGCATTAATTCCTTTGATAATCATAAACATTACAAAAGCTACAATAATAAAATCGATTACATTGGTTATGAAATCACCATATAAAACGGCAACTTCTGCTATACCATTATCGAGATCTGCTTCTCTTGCTATCCATTTTAAATCTTTAAAATCAGCCTTAAACACCAATCCAATTAAAGGTGATATAATTCCACTGGTAAAAGATGTGACTACTTGTTTAAATGCGGCACCCATAACAAAACCGACAGCAATATCGACTAGATTACCTTTCATTGCAAATTCTTTAAATTCTTTAATCATTCTCATTTTTTTAAGTTAAATAAGACAACAAATTAAGAAAAAATCAAGAGACAAGCAATCTTTTTATTCGCGGAGAAATTAAGGTCAAAACTTCATAAGAAATTGTCTCGGTAACGGAAGCCATAAACAAGATATCTTCTTGATTTTTAAAAATAAAAACGTTGTCTCCTTCTTTACAATCAATATTAGTGATATTTACCATGATCATGTCCATACAAACATTCCCAATAATTGGAGCTTTTTGGCCATGAATAGTAATGTATCCTTTATTGTTCCCTAATTTTCTTGAAATACCATCTGCATGACCAATAGGAATAGTTGCAGTTTTAGTGTCTTCTTTTGCAATAAAAGCTCTGTTGTAGCCAACAGTTTCACCTCGTTTTATAAGGTGAATTTGAGAAATAATAGATGTTAAAATATGTGAGTTTTTTAAATGAGAAGTTTCTTTTTCATCATTACCAAAACCATACAAACCAATCCCAATTCTAACCATATCAAATTGTGCTTCAGGATAGTTTATAACTCCAGATGTGTTTAAAGTATGAATTAGTGGCTTATAGTTTAAATAGGTATAAATTTTTTTTATAATAGACTTAAATTTTTCCAGTTGATTCATTGTAAACACTCGTTCATCTTTGTCTTCGCTTGCTGCTAAATGAGATAGGATAGATTCAATTTTTAGGTGTTTTGAAATAGAAATAGCCTTCATAATTAAAGGAATATCATCCTGCGAAAGACCCAATCTATTTAAGCCAGTATTAAATTTCAAATGAATTGGATAGGCTGGTAGTTGTTGCTCATCAGCATAGGCTAAAAAAGCCCTCAATATTTTTAAATTATAAAGACAAGGCTCTAATCTATATATTACGATATCTTCAAAATTTTGAATTTGAGGATGTAGTACTAAAACAGGAGTTTCTATTTTGGCTTTTCGCAAGGCTATTCCTTCATGAGCATACGCAACAGCGAAGTAATCTACCTTGTCTTTTAAAAAATCAGCAACTTTCACACCATCACTTCCATAGCCAAAAGCTTTCACAACAGCTAATATTTTTGTTTCTGGACGTAGTTTTTGTTTAAAGTAATTAAGGTTGTGCTCTAGTGCCTCTCCATTAATCTCTAAAACTGTTACGTGATTGTTCATAGCATTACTCTGGACTAATTTCAGAATCTTTTTCTTTCCGAATTTCATCTTTTTGAGAAAGAAGTGCTTTGTTGTAGGCAGCTCTGCTTAGAGGCTCATATTCTTGAGTTTCTCCTAAAAAAACAATTGAATCATTTTTTGTTTTTCTAAAACTATAATTAGCTAAGTTTCCTGATCTTGTACATACAGCATGTACTTTGGTTACATATTCTGCCGTTGCCATTAGTGCAGGCATAGGGCCAAAAGGATTTCCTTTAAAATCCATATCTAATCCAGCTACAATTACACGAATACCTTGGTTTGCCAGATCATTACAAACAGCAACAATCTCATCATCAAAAAATTGAGCTTCATCAATACCAACAACGTCTACATCATTAGCCAATAATCTAATATTGGAAGCAACAGGTACTGGAGTTGAGCGAATTTCATTAGCATCATGAGAAACAACCATTTCGTCATCATAACGAGTATCAACTATAGGTTTAAAAATTTCTATGCGCTGTTTTGCAAACTGTGCTCGTTTGAGTCTTCTGATTAACTCTTCTGTTTTACCTGAAAACATGGAGCCACAAATTACTTCTATCCAACCAAATTGTTCTGTATGATTTACTGTATTTTCAAGAAACATTTTGTAGTTTTAAGGCTTCGGAGATTTTTTTATTATTATTCGTCGTGAATTTAGGCAAATTTATTAAAAAATGACCTTAAAAAATAATTAAACAGACAACTTATGCACAAAAAACTCGCAGCAGACCTCACTAGTTTAGCTCATAGTATTTTACAAATGAAAAACAAAGAGGATGTTTTTGCTTTGAAAACTAAAGCGTACGAAGTTTATGAAAAATTAGCTGTCTTGGCATATGTAGAAGAATACATTAATAATACACCGAATGCTCAGCATACAAAGGAAGAACTTACGGAATTACTCAAAAATACAAGTGAAAAGTTAGAGAAAGAATTAGAAGTAAAAAAAGACATCATAGCTCATGACTCTTTAGAAACTGTCAAAGGGGAGGTTGTTTTAAGCATAGAAAATGAAGATGCACTTGTGAAACATCAATTAGAAGACTCTGAAGAAGAGGTGCTCATCAAAAATAATGAGGACTTAATTGAGGGAGAGATAGAATTAATTGCAGATGATTCTTTGACTGATATTGATGCAGCAGTTGAAAAGGATGATTTATTTTCTCATTCAGAACCAATTCTAGACGTTTTAGACGAAGTCAATACTACAGATATGCCCCCTTCACTAGAGGAAGAATTGAAAGACACTATAGCTGCGGATGTTGTAGCAGATTTGTTTGAAAACGCGCCTAAAAAGTCATTAAATGATAAATTACAAGGAGATATTCAAATTGGTTTAAACGATCGCATAACATTTGTAAAAAATTTATTTGGAGGAAGTCAAGAAGATTTTAATCGTGTAGTTTCTCAGTTAAACTCATTTAAAACTAAAAAAGAAGCAAAAAAGTTCATTAATAAAATGGTAAAACCAGATTATGATTGGACAGATAAAGAAGATATTGAAGGTCGTTTTATAGCTATTGTAGAACGTAAATTTTTATAAACGCGGGTTTTGATTCTATTGCTCTTAGTATTCTGAGTGGTGTCAAATTCTTATTAATACAGATTCCCGTCTTTAAGGGCAAAAATTATGAAAATAGAAGTTTCCAACGGAGAAATTATAGATAAACATACCATACTAGAAATTAAACTTTCAAAAATTAAAGACTCAAAAAAATTAATCAATATTCAGAATGAATACGACACACTAACACCAGATGTTGAAAATATTTATGATGCTTGTAAAGACAAAAATCAATTAAAAAAACTTCAAAACGATTTATTAGAAGTCAACAAGAAGTTGTGGAAAATTGAAGATGATATCAGAGAATGTGAAATGGAGTGTAACTTTGGACAAATTTTTATAGATTTGGCTAGAGCAGTTTACTTCACAAATGACAATCGGTCAGATGTAAAAAAAGAAATTAATATTTTCACCGGATCAGATTTAACAGAAGAAAAATCTTACGAAGAATATAAATCGAAATAAAAAATGAAGTTTAAGCTTTTAATTATTTTATCATTAATTTTTCTTGTAGGATGTAAATCTACATTTCAAACTCAGCGTTTCCAATCAGGAAAGACTCCAGAAAAACCAGATTATAGCCTCTCTTCTTCTTGGGCAGTTTTACCATCAAAATATACAACAGCATTTCAAGAATATGCATCTAAAGAAATAGACACCTTACAAGCGGATGTTTTCTATGTGTACCCGACTTTAAATTTAGAAAAAGATGATATTCGTTGGAATGTTCCTTTTGATGATAGCATACAAAATAAAAAAGTCTTAGAGAAAGCGGTTTTAATGCAAGCATCTGCCCTTGCTATTTCGGGTAAAGTGTATGCTCCTTTTTATCGTCAGGCACACATTCGTTCCTATAAAATGTATTATGAAGGTGGAAAAGAAGCACTAGAATTGGCTTATGAAGATGTGAAAAAATCATTTGAAGTTTATTTAGAAAAATACAATGACGGAAGACCTATTATTTTATTGAGTCATAGTCAAGGAACCACACATACATCGAGATTATTGGCTGATTTTTTTGATGGAAAAGAGCTTCAAAAAAAATTAGTGATAGCGTACATTCCAGGAATGCGCATACAGCCAGATCAGTTTATAACAATTAAACCAATGATAAAACCAGAGGATACTGGTGGTTTTGTTTCATGGAATACATTTAAAAAAGGGTTTTATCCTAAAAATGATAAATATTGGTATAAAGGAGGTGTGACAAGCAATCCAATAACTTGGGATGGTTCTAAAGCAACAACATTAGCACAGCACAAAGGGTTTTTGTACACGAATAAAAGTATTTACAAAAAAGCACTTACAATAGAAATTACTGATGGATTGGTATGGTCTAGCAATCCTAAGTTTCCAATGCGATTATTTATGTCTCCTATAAAAAATTATCACGCAGGAGATATGAATTTATTTTGGCAAGATATTAGAGAAAACGCTGCGTTGAGATTAAAATCATATCTAAAAAACTAGTTTTCAATTTTTTCTTTCAATCGATTAATTTCTTTTTTACTATTCCCAATAAAAATATCATTTTCTACAATAAAAACAGGTCGTTTTAAAAAAGTATATTCATCTAAAATAAACTGTCGATACTCTTGTTCAGAAATATATTCACTTTTTAATTCCATGGCCTTATATTTCTTAGCGCGCTTATTAAATAATGCTTCATAACTATTAGAAAAAGAATACAATTCCTCTAATTGAGAAATTGTTACAGGATTGCCTTTAATTTCTTGTTTTTCAAAACCTTCTAAAGCTATTTCTTTTAGAATTCTTCGGCAGGTGTCACAAGTTTGTAAAAAATATACTTTCTTCATTTATAAAAATTATCTTTGATGAAATTACATTAAAAAAATGAAGGAACAATTCAATATTTTAAAACAAACCAGAGCATTGGTTTTATTCTATATAACTGGTTTAACTTTAGAACAATTACATACAATTCCGAAAGGATTTAACAATAATATCGCTTGGAACATTGCACATTTGGTAGTAACCCAGCAATTATTACATTACAGAATGTCGGGTAAAGATTGTTTGGTTTCAGAGGAATTAATAACAGCCAACAAAAAGGGAACAAAACCGGTAAGTAAATTTTCAGCAGAAGAATTTGAGGAAGTATTAGATTTATTTAAAGGCCTTCCCAATACTTTAGAGGAAGATCTAGAGGCAGGTATTTTTTCAGAATATTCAGAATATAAAACGAGTACAGGGTTTGTAATAGATTCAATGGAAACTGCTCTTATTTTTAATAATTTTCATGAGTCACTTCATTTAGGGGTTATTATGTCACTAAAAAAGCTCGTTTAATTTATATGGACTATTTCTTAACAGCAACAGTTTTAATAGTGTTGTCTGCCGCTTTTGGATACATTAATGTAAAGTTTATTAAGCTGCCAAATTCTATTGGATTAATGTTGGTAACAATTCTCTTTACAATGGCTGTTTTGGGACTGAGTTTTTTTGATGATACTTTATTGCAAAAAGAAAGAGCGTTCATATCAAGTATAGATTTTGAAACTGTATTATTAGATGTGATGTTGAGTTTTTTGCTATTTGCGGGTGCCTTACACACTAATTTTCAGCAGTTAAAAATACAACGAAAACCCATCTTGATATTTGCTACTTTAGGCACCTTATTATCTACTTTTTTAGTTGGTACTCTTGTGTATTTTCTTTTTCAGTTAACAGGGCTAGATATAAATTTCATTTATTGTTTACTTTTTGGAGCACTAATTTCTCCTACAGATCCGATAGCTGTATTAGGAATTATGAAACAAGTTGGAGCTCCTAAAAAATTAGAAACAAAAATTGTAGGAGAATCTCTATTCAATGACGGTGTAGGTGTTGTAATTTTTTTAACAATTTATCAAATAGCCAAAGGTGAAACGGAAATATCATTTATAAGTATTTCTGAATTATTCCTGATTGAAGTTCTTGGTGGTATTTTATTAGGAGCTATAGTAGGTTGGATTACCTACAGATTAATGAAAACTATCAATGATTATGATATTGAAGTAATAATAACAATTGCAGCTGTTATGGGTGGAACTATTATTGCTCAAAAACTTCATCTTTCTGCCCCACTAGCTATGGTAACAGCGGGGTTAATTGTTGGGAACGATACCATAAGAGAATCTTCAATGAGTGAGACTACAGAACAGTATGTAGATAAATTCTGGGAGTTGATAGATATTCTTTTAAATACAATCCTTTTTGTGATGATTGGAATGGAAATATTGGTGTTAACTTTTAATAGTTCTTATATTATAGCTGGAATTTTAGTGATTCCAATTCTTTTAGTAGCTAGATATTTCTCTTTATTATTACCAATAAAAATTTATGAAAAGAAATTAGATTTTGTTCCTAAAACAAATTTGATTATGACTTGGGGAGGGTTGCGAGGAGGAATTTCTATTGCTTTAGCATTGAGTCTAACTCAGGTAATGGAGCGCGAATTATTTTTAGTCATCACCTATATTGTTGTTGTCTTTTCTATCTTAGTACAAGGGCTAACTGTTGGTAAACTTATTAAAAAGTATACCGTTAAGAATTCATAAAAATTTTACAGAATTATCACAAATAAATTAGTTATTCTAAGCCTATTTTTATAATCTCGTTTAAGATCCAGTTAGGTCTAACCTCTTGTGTTTTAGAGAAATATTTTACTGGCTCTGGTAGTTGTTTTTTTAAATAATTTCCGGTATCCCATTTTCCATTATTGTTGTAGTCGTAGATAATTCTAATTTTATATTTTTTTGGAAGCAAGTAATTAAAAGTAATTGTTTTACTGATAGAAGTCTTTTCTTGAGCTACAGTTTTATCATTAATATCTGTTAACTGAATAATAACAGGGGTTGTATCAGGATTTTGAATTGTTAATGATATTTCTCCGTAATCGTCTGTGCTTCTTGTTCTAAATTGAGATTTAAGAGTATCATTACTAGTATTAAAGATGTCAATTAAAGCATTAGGGTATAAATTGAATTTATAGGACATTTTGAATTTTTTTTCAAAAATAAAGCCCACTTTATTCTCATTTTTTGAAATGAATGGTGAAAAAGGAATACTTATGGTATCAGCATCTACAAAATTTATTTTTGTAGTATCTAGTTTTACAATGGGATTGTTTGTTCCAAAAAACAAGGTGTCTTTATAATTTAATACTCCACCAGTTATTTCTGAAACTACTAATGAGTCTAATTGCTTTTTTCTTAGTTTTACGGTAACAGTATCTGAAACATTATTGTTAGTTACTTTAAAAATTAACGAATCTAGTTCTATAGGAGAATGCCAAAGGTTTAGAGTATCTTTTCCTTTTTCAGGAAAAGAGATGGTATAAAAATCATCAGGAACTGCAGAGAGTGTTTCTACTTTTAGATTAGAAGTTTTTCCTTCATAGCCAAAAATAAGCTGCCCTTTTCTTATTTCTTTTCCGCGTTTAAATACATAAGGTAATTCTTCTTTAAAAATAGAAAGTATATTTTCAAGAATACTGTCTTTAGGCAGTGAAATAGAATCTCTAAAGAAACCTATTTCATCATTTTTTGGATTAAAAACATAATCACCCCCAACGTCCTTTAATGCAATTAAATAGTAGGTCCCTTTCCTTAGATTAGAGAATTGATAATTTGATGAATCTAAAGTACTAGTAACATAATCGGGTTTTCTCTTATAGACTGCAGAATCTGTATAAGCGCTATCTAACCTGTATAATAAAAGCTTTATATTTTCAATATTTTCAGACTTAAAGGAGTTTTTAACGGTCCCCTTTAATGTTAAAGAATCTATGTAGTTTCCTGTTGAAAACACATATTTAAAACGTTCTAATGTATTGGATTCATTGTTGTCTTTTACACTATTTCCAAAATCAAAAATATAGGTTGAGTTTGCCAATAAAGTATCTAATATTTTGATGTTGATATACTTACTAGGACTTCCTTGTGGAGAAATCAAAGAGGGATTTGATGGATTTAAAGGGGGTGAAATGATAAGTTGTTTGTTGAGATCTTTTAATTTAATGTATTCATTAAAGTAAAGATTAATTTCATCTTTATCGAAATTAATACTTTCATAAGGAGGATCTGCTGTTATAAATAGAGGTGCTTCTTCGTCTTTTGGACCTCCGCTTGGTCTACCTTTTTTTGCACATTGTGAAAAAGATAAAACAAGAACTATTAAAAAAAGAGATTGTATTTTTCTCAACTCATTTATTTTACTACAAATAAACAATATATTTTTTGGAATATAATGTCAGATTTTTGTTAAATTTTTTATTCAGTTAACGCAATAGTTATAATACTAATTTTTACATTTTCTGCTTTTAATAATTCTTTACAACAAGCTTCAAGAGTAGCTCCAGTAGTTACTACGTCGTCTATTAAAAGAACATGCTTGTTGTTTAAAATAGCAGTATTAACAATACTAAAATTGGTAGTTAAGTTTTTAAATCGTTCTATTCTCTTTTTTAATGTTTGTGTTTTGTTAGTAGAGGTTTTTATTAATACGTTTTCAAGATATTCAATATCTAAAATATTACTCAGACATTTTCCAAATTTTGTTAACTGATTATAGCCTCTTTTTTTTAATTTTTTCTTGTGAAGGGGAACAGGAATGATATAATCTATCTCTCTAAATTGAGAGGTTTCCAGCAGTTGCTGTCCAAACCATTTTCCTAAAAAACTTCCTACCTCTTGATTGTTTTTATATTTTAATTGATGAAGAAGTTTTTTTACTTTACCTATGGGATGATAATATAAAAAAGAAGCTCCTTTTTCAATAAGCACTCTTCCTTCCAGAGTTAGTGACAATAGGTTTGAAGTGAAGTCACCATTATCTATAAAAGGTAAATCAAACCTACATTCTATACATATTATTTTTTCTTGATCTAATAAATGCTGTTCACAGCAAAGACAAATAGATGGATAAAAGAGATTAAAAAGAGTGTGTAAACTTTTCATTTCTTTAGCGTTTTTTGTGAAGATAAGAAAAAACAAGAAGTTCAATCTATGGCTGCCTTCAAAGTAGGATTGATTTTTTATTGAAAAATTTCTTTATTGCCGTATCTTTGCTAACATTATGGCACAACAAGAAGATCAGTTTAAAAAGGTAGTATCCCATGCAAAAGAATACGGTTATATTTTTCAATCTAGTGAAATTTATGACGGCCTAAGCGCGGTATATGATTACGCTCAAAACGGTGTAGAGTTAAAGAAAAATATTCGAGATTATTGGTGGAAAGCAATGGTGCAGATGCATGAAAATATTGTTGGCTTAGATGCGTCTATTTTAATGCATCCAACCACCTGGAAAGCCTCTGGCCACGTAGACGCTTTTAATGATCCATTAATTGACAATAAAGATTCAAAAAAACGTTATAGAGCTGATGTACTAATTGAAGACTACTGTGCTAAAATAGAAGGTAAAATCAATAAAGAAGTAGCCAAAGCTGCTAAGCGTTTTGGCGAAGCATTTGATAAAGAAGAGTTTCTATCTACCAACGGAAGAGTAGTTGGATATCAAGAAAAAATTAAAACTATTCTTTCTAGAATGGGAGCATCTTTAGAAAATGAAGATTTAGTTGATATAAAAGCCCTAATAGAAGAATTAGAAATTTCAGATCCATTAACAGGGTCTAAGAATTGGACGGATGTAAAACAATTTAACTTGATGTTTGGAACTCAATTAGGGGCTTCTGCAGAGAGTTCTATGAAGGTGTATCTAAGACCAGAAACAGCTCAAGGGATTTTTGTAAATTTCTTAAATGTTCAGAAAACTGGGAGAATGAAAATTCCATTCGGGATTGCACAAACCGGTAAAGCGTTTAGAAATGAAATTGTAGCCCGACAGTTTATTTTTAGAATGCGTGAGTTTGAACAAATGGAAATGCAGTTTTTTGTTAAACCAGGAACACAAAAAGTCTGGTATGAACATTGGAAAGAAACTCGTATGAAATGGCATTTATCGTTAGGAATGGTGCAAGACAATTACCGTTTTCATGATCATGATAAATTAGCACACTACGCAGATGCAGCTGCAGATATTGAATTCAAATTTCCATTTGGATTCAAAGAACTAGAAGGAATTCATTCTAGAACAGATTTCGATCTAAAAGCACATGAAGAATTTTCTGGGAAGAAATTACAATATTTTGATCACGAAGAAAATAAAAGTTACACTCCTTATGTAGTAGAAACTTCTATTGGATTGGATAGAATGTTCTTGGCAGTGTTTTCTAATTCGTTAGTAGAAGAAGAATTAGATAATAATACTACTAGAACAGTATTAAAGCTCCCAGCAGTTTTAGCTCCAACAAAAGCGGCTATTTTACCCTTGGTAAAAAAAGATGGTTTACCAGAAGTAGCTCGTAAAATTATGGAAGACCTAAAATGGGATTTCAATGTGTTTTATGATGAAAAAGATGCGGTTGGTAAACGTTACAGAAGACAAGATGCTGCCGGTACCCCATTTTGTATTACGGTAGATCATGAAACCTTAGAAAACAATACTGTAACTATTCGTCATAGAGATACTATGAAACAGCAACGTGTTCAAATTTCTGAACTTAATGATATTATTAAGCAAGAAGTTGATGTGAAAACTTGGTTGATGAAGATGTAAATTGATATTGTCAATTTAGAAATATAAAAAAGCCTTATCAAAATGATAAGGCTTTTTTATAACAGATAACTTTATTTTATTCAGTTTCAACAAAAGAATTGTAAACAATTTTTTCTAGTTTAGAATTGATTTCATTATTGTATGGAGATGATAATACTTGCCTTAATTGAATAACAATCAACTCATTTGTAGGGTCTATCCAAAAAATAGTACTGAAGGCTCCTCCCCACCCATAAGCTCCATTAGGTTTTCTGGGATGTTCTTTTGCGATGTCAAAGCCAAAACCAAATCGTAAACCTGAACGAAATGAAAGTGAATCAAGTTGATCTTGATGCATAGATTTTGCTGTTTCGGGATTCAATAGAGTAGCATTATGAAGACTTCCATTATCTAACATCGCTTGGCAAAAAAGAAAATAATCACGTGCAGTTCCTGTCATTCCACCGCCTCCAGAATGATATGTTTTTGCTCCTTCTGTTGGATAGTTAGGGATATAAAAAAGTTGCTTAACATTTGGGATTTGAGTAATCTTTCCATTATATGTTGGTATAAATGCCTTCGTTAGTTTATTGCTAAGAGAATCATTAAAATAAAAATCAAGCATTTTAATTCCCAAAGGTTTGGTGATTTTTTCACGGATATAATCGTCTAAATCTTCTCCTGAAGCAACTTCAACTACTCTTCCTAAAACATCTGTATTTAGACCGTACATCCATTTTGCCCCTGGCTCAAAAGCTAAAGGAATATCTCCAACTTTACTCATTGTTTCTTCCACTGTCAATGGTAAAAATGTATTTAAATCGGGTATCCCATTTTTAGCTAGGATTGCACCGTAAACCTTAGGACTCATAAAGCCATAAGCAATACCAGAAGTATGAGTTAATAACTGTCTTACAGTAGGTGTTTTAATTGAAGGTAAGCTAGTCCAGCTAGAATCTAAAGGATTGAAGCTTTGTAAAATTTCTGTCTTCTTAAATGTTGAGATATAGTTTCCAATAGGATCATCTAACTTAATTTTTCCATCTTCTACCAATTGCATGGCAGCAACTGAAACCAAAGGTTTGGTCATGGAAGCCATTCTAAATAGGTGGTCTTTTCTGTAGGGCTCTAACCTCAATGAATCTGACCAACCCACTTCAGATTCGTATATAATTTTACCGTTTTTAGCAATTAATGTAACAGCTCCAGGATATTTTTTAGCATCTACAAAATCCATCACCATCTTTTCAATTTTAACAAGGCTATCTGAAACCATGCCTACTTCTGCAGGAGTAGCAAATTGAAATTTTTCAGTTGAAGTATTTTTATGTTGTTCTGTACAAGAACTAATTAGAAAACAAAAAATAATAGCGTAAATAATACTAAATCGATTCATTTGGAATGGTTTAACTTTTAAAAAAAATTAAAAGTAATTAAATTGAATCAAATTAGTGGTACATCTTTTTATTAAAAACGCTTTCCAATAGAAATTCCAATTCTTCCTGCTACGTTAGTTGGATCAAAATCATCATCATCATCATTACTATTTAATAGATTTCTTCCAATTCCTCCAAATATTTCAGTAACAAAACCGCTTTTAGTTACCCATTTTCCACCAACAGAAATTCCTAAAGAAAATTCTGTTTGTTCCGTTTTGTTGTTATTATATCCAATATCGTCAGAAAAGTAATCTTTGTAGCGATGAAGCATTCCAAAACCTTCAATAAAAAAACCTTTAGCATATTTATTAGAAAAATAAACTCTGTAATTGGGTGTAATTGAGAAATTTCTGTAGTTGTCAACATTGTTATTTTCATCAAAACCAAATTGCAGGTCTACACCAAAAGAAGACTCATTATTAATTAAATATTCATAGGATACATCTATCCATCCAGAGGCAACAAGTGTTAATGCATTTAATGTGATTTCATTTTTTTTCTCAGTATTTTGAGCTATAGAATCTTTTTGAGAAAAGGCTATTGTTGTATAGCAACAACATAGTATAAGTATTAATTTTTTCATAGTTTTATACAGATTTATACAATGCAAAACTAATGCTATTTAGAATAAGTTTAAATATTTTTTTGTTAAAAAATCAAAAAACAGCTTTTAAATTTATGGTGCCTGTATGAATTATTTTAGAATTTAAACTTTTTCTTCCTTTGTAATTTAGATTTAAATTTAAAAATGAATTCAGTTTTTTATTCCATAAAAAAGTCCAAGTATAATTGGTGCCCTCTTGTAATCCTTCTAACATTTGATACCCAACTGGTGAGTTAGGATTTCCCTTAAAATTATTAAAAAAAGTTGTAAAATTAGCATTGAATTGAGAGGAAGATTTCCCAGTATAAAAATACTCAATCCCAATTTTTTGTTGTTTTAATTTTTCAAAATTAGCGAAGATATTTTCTTTATTCTTTAGATGATAGAATGCAGCAAATTTATTGTCATTATTTAAAGCGTAGCTTATTTTTGGTTGTAATGCGATGGCATCTATTTCATAATTTCTGTTATCAAAATTCTCGGTTGATAAATTATTTTTCGAAAGCTTTCCTAGTATATCAATCAACCAAAATTTACCCATCTTATGTTGAAAATCTATTTGATGATATTTGCTATCTGTATCCTGACTTCCAATTATATACTGCTGTTTATTTTCTGCTTTTGCAAAGGTATAAGTAGTGCTAAAATCCTGTAATCCTCTATTGTAATACAGACTGTTTTTAATTGTAAAATTGACACTTATTTGTTTGTTTTTATTGATGTTGAACGGATTCAGGTTAAATGAATTTCGCCCGCGTTCTAGTTCATTAAGGCTGCTTAAAAAGAATTGATTGTAAAAACGTGAAAGTACTTTTTTAAGACCTTTTTTATTATTCCACTGACTTGCATTTAATGTAATAGATTGATTTATTTTTGCACTCTGAGTTGCAATAAATTGTAAGTTAGGTAAAGGGACACGTAAGAAATTTGCCTGATCTTGATATTCTGCAATCTCAAATTCATCAAATTCCTGAATTCCATTATCATTATAATCAATCCATGTGTAAAAACCTTGTCCGGCTTCTACTTCAATATAGACAAAATCTTGCTGAGCTACATTACCAGAAGAAGTTTCATAACGAGTTCCGATGGTAATAAAGTTTTTAAACAAACGTTGGTTATAGATGATTCTTGAATTTAATGCTTTTTGATTTTCTGTATATGCATTCTCTGTTTCCCTGTAATTTGCAAATAAAGAAAGATTAGCGCGCTCATTTTGAATTACTTTAGCCTCTAAATAATAGGTTTTTCTATTATTAATTTCCGTGAAAGTATTACTTCTAATACTGTCATTATCTCTATAATTAAATCCTAATTTTGCAAAAACCTTCGTGCTGTCTCCTATACCAACATAGCTCTCGTATTCTTTAAATTCATGGTTGGTGAGTATGGCTTCTTGCGTTGTTTTAATTATTCCATCATTAGATTCAATATTTAAAAAACTACCAAGCCAAGACTTAGAAAACCGCTGTTCTATCCCAGCTTTAACTCGTATAAAGGTATTTTTTTGAGTGATAGAATTATTAGACAAAATACTGCTATTGGTATAAAAAGAAGTATTTCTATACTGTATTTTAGAATTTATAAAATGTTTATATCCTTTAAAATTATCTGAAAATTTAAGCTGTTCAAAAGAGTAGGTTAAGAAATTTTTTTCATTATTTTTTAAGTGTATGTCTATGCCAATTTGTTGTTGATTTCCACTGGGGATATTTACATTCCAATCTCTATTAAACTCTACTGATTGAAAACGTTGTACGGTATTAAAATTTTTATGGATATAAAGGTAATTTACATCACTTATAAGCTTCCATTTTTTATCGATTAATGTTTGTTTCCATTGAAACTTTGTTGCAGCTCCTTTATTTTGGTTGTTGTCTATGGTTGAAAATAAATTCTGATCACTATTGCTAAAAGCTATCTCTGTTGAAATTGTTGTTTTTTCATTTGGCTTGTAGGAAGAATTAAGCACAGCAACTTGTAATTTAGTTGGAGCTATTAATTGAGTAATAGGTCTGTAGTTTCCCAAATTGGCTCCCACATATACAAAGACATTTCCATTAGCAAAGGTTTCACTTAATTTATAATCTCCTTCATTATTACCTACATTACTAAAGGTTACGGTAAATAATTCGTCATTTTCATTGGTAGAATATTCAAAATACTCGTTTGTTCCTAGCTGTATTCTTCTATAAAGAATTCTATTGACATCATATACATTAGGATAGGCACTTTCTCCAACCATTAGACTGGTGTTGTTTCCAGCAGCCGATAAGATCTCTTTTTGTGCTTCTGTTAAGCTTACTTGTATTGGTTGATTTTTAACATCATTTTCATTGTAAAAGTATCCTGAAAGTTCAATTTTATCGTTTTTATATTCAGCTTTCTCATAGCTCACAAAGCGAGTATAATTTCTATTAGAAAATTGAAATTCTACACGAACACGCATGTCATTAGTTATTGGAAACGTGGTATTAAACCGTATTTCACCAATATTATAATCTATTAAATAATCATTGTTTACACCCTTAATAATTTCATAACCATTTACAAATACTTTCTCACTTCCAGCGATAATTACAAAATTGGGCTCGTTATTAGGTCCAAATATTTTATATGGTCCTTGATTTCCTTCAATTCCAGTAAAATTATAAGAACTAAATTGTCCTCTAACAATGGCTCCAGAAGCTGCAACACTTATGTTGTTTTTTAGGTTAGCAGCAACCTCTAGACCAGACACCTGTTTTTCAAAAGCTAAAAAATAGCTATTTTCGTTTTTTAAACTAATATCTCCGGCTTTTACTCGCCAATCTTTACTATATATTTCAATAAAAATACGGTCAAAATCTGTGATACTTTGGGAATACCCATTTTCTTGCAGCGGGATGTTTGTATCAAAAATATTTGCACGTATAGATACTTTGTCGGAGAGTTTTCCTTCTATGTTTATATCCATAGAGGAGTTTGTTACGGTACTTTGATTATTTCCTGAGGTAAGCCCTCTATTAATAAATCCACTTGTTTTTAAACCATCAAATAACTTTAAATCAGACGTTTTTTTATTAGTTGTGAGACTGTATAATTGTCCTGTATTACTATCATTAGGGACGATAAATCGTTTGTTAAATGGACTATAGATTTTAGTAATAAATTCTGGAAACCGAAAATATTCTATGGTAATTTCTTTATATTTTGTTGCGTTTATTACCAATAGAGCCTCATTGTAGAAAATTTCATATTCTGTTGGGTACAATATTTTTTGTTGACTAGAAAGTACTTTGAAATTTTGTGGATTTATTGGAACCGAGTCAAACCTTATGGTGTCTTGAGAAACTATAAATTTCTTAGATTTAAAATCTGATGACATATTTTGACTATTGGCAAAAAAGCCAACAAAGAATAGCAGTAAAAACCAACTTTTTTTAGTCATATATTATTAACGTAGCAATCTCATAATTAGTCTAAAATAGTGATTGCTGTTTTATAGAACTCTTATAATCTAACAACTATTTTTCTGCCGTGAACTAATAGTATGTTCTAGTCATGAGCAAGGAATTTTAAACCAATTAGAGGTTTTATAATATGTGGTGTTAAATTCCAAAAACTTCTTTTGAGTTTTCGGTTGTGATAGTTACAATCTCATTGAAAGAAACATCATATATATCTGCTAATTTATCAATAACATAGGTAATGTAACTACTTTCATTTCTTTTCCCTCTGAACGGTATTGGAGAGAGGTATGGTGCATCGGTTTCTAAGACAATATGTTCTAATGGTATCTGATTAAGAAAAGTGTCTATTTTTCCATTTTTAAAGGTAGCTACCCCTCCAATTCCTAATTTCATATTGTATGAAATAGCTTTTTGTGCTTGCTCTAAAGTTCCTGTAAAACAATGAAAAATACCATATAAATTGTCTCCTTTTTCTATCTCTAATATGTCAAATATTTCATTAAAAGCATCTCTACAATGAATTATAATAGGAAGTTTTTTTTCTTTGGCCCATTGTATTTGTATTTTAAAAGCTTCTTGTTGCTCTGCTAAAAAAGTAGTGTCCCAATAAAGATCTATCCCTATTTCACCAATAGCAACAAAAGACCTTTGATCGATCCAATCTTTTACCTGCTGCAATTCGTTTTTAAAGTTTTCTTTTACAGAAGTAGGATGCAAGCCCATCATTAAAAATACATCATCTGGATATTGTGTCTCTAATGCGAGCATTCTTTCTGTATAATTGCTATCTATGGCAGGGACAAAAAAACGATGAACCCCGGCATCTTTTGCTCTTTGCATCATTAGATCTCTGTCTTGATCAAATTGTTCAGAATATAAATGCGTATGTGTGTCTGTAATCATAATATCATAACTAAGGTTTATCCAATGCTAGAACAAACATGGTCATTTAAAAAAGATGCTATTATTTCTTTACGAATGACGTATTTTTGAATGCCAAAAATACAGCTAAATGAGTGGTCTAAAAAAACTATTAGAAAAAAAGAACTATTTGAGAATTCCTTTAAAAAGAATGGTGACAAAACATTTAGAGTTAGATGCAGAAATTAATGGTATACAAGGAACCTTTATTTTAGACACTGGTGCATCAAATTCTTGTGTTGGGTTAGATATGATTGAGTTTTTTAAGTTAGATGCAGAAGAGAGCGATACCAAAGCAGCTGGAGCTGGAGCGATAGGTATGGAAACACAACAATCTGAGCATAATACTTTAAAAATAGGGAAGTGGAAAACAAAAAATTTCCATTTGGTGTTATTTGATTTAACGCATGTTAATACTGCGCTAACGCAACACAAAGCAACAGAAGTTCATGGTATAATTGGAGCAGATATTTTAGAAAAAGGCAAGGCTATTATAGATTACAACAAGCATATTTTATATCTAAGAACCTCTAAAAAACAGCATTAGAATTGTATCTTTGACACGCTAAAACTATAAAATATGAGCTTGCAAAAACAAATAATGGAAGAAATGAAGACAGCTATGAAGTCTAAAGACACTGTCGCTTTACAGGCTTTAAGAGCTGTAAAATCTGCCTTTTTATTAGCAAAAACTGAAGTTGGAGCTGGAGATGATTTAACAGAAGACCAAGAAATAAAAATCATTCAAAAGCAAGTAAAGCAGCGTAAAGATAGTGCTGCTATTTTTTTAGAACAAGGACGTCAAGACTTAGCAGACCCAGAAATTCAGGAAGTTGCAATTTTAGAGAAGTTTCTACCAACGGCATTATCTGAAGAAGCCATAGAAAAAGTAGTAGTAGAAACGATAGCCAAGGTTGGAGCAGAAGGAATGAAAGATATGGGTAAAGTGATGGGAATGGTTTCTAAGCAATTAGCAGGACAAGCAGACGGTAAAACAATTTCTATGTTGGTGAAGAAGCATTTAACAGCATAACGCTTCATTATTTTCTAAACCAATTATAATAGGCCTCGTGGCGCAACTGAATAGCGCACTGGATTTCGGCTCCAGCGGTTGTAGGTTTGAATCCTACCGGGGTCACTAATTTGATTATTAAAGAGTTAAGCATTAGTTTAGCTCCTTTTTTTATGCCTTATATTTATGTATTCGCACACTGTATCGCACACTGAGTTGATATTTTATCTATTCCTATAATGTTAATAAAACCGAATAACTCTACTTTGTATTTAATTCAACATTTTGTATATTTAGGATGTAAAAACAGAGCAGTAGTTCTATTTAACCTACAAAACTTTAGTCATAATTGTAAGGCTATTGGTTCAGAATAGCCGTATTGAAAGAAAATATGTCTAAAGTCTATAATTGTGCTAATTAAGACGCTTTTAATGTATTTTTATTTGTTTTATATTTGAGTAAAATACTCAATTATGAAAAAAATT
>CEST01087311.1_pt1 | contig 34343 bp, 32 predicted proteins | sample 326921 | NCBI WGS metagenome assembly CEST01 (sample SAMEA2621509, study PRJEB7988) | marine metagenome | biome: marine biome (ENVO:00000447); feature: surface water layer (ENVO:00002042); material: "saline water (ENVO:00002010), including plankton (ENVO:xxxxxxxx)" | depth 5 m
TGCAGATTTAAAGGCCTATTCACACCATATAGAGATAAAAAAATTGGCGAATTTTTTGAACCTATTACCTTACGCCCAGTTTCCAAGATTGCTATGAATTATAAGCTCCCAAATACTAAATAAATATCCTAATGAAAAGTGAAATAGAAAAATGCTTTCGTGGGTATATTTTTAGCAGGCCATTTATGGAAGAAAGGGTGCCACAACATGTCCAAAATATTGTAATCCGTGATTATTGTTCAAAAAAAAACATTCACTATCTATTAAGTGCTACAGAGTATGCTATGGAAAATAGTGCTTTAATTCTAAGGCAGTTGGTTAAAGACTTAAAGTCTATTGATGGAATTGTAGCCTATAGTATTTTCCAAATGCCTGAAGATGATAATGAAAGACAAATTATTTTGAAAAGCATACTATCATCTAAAAAGGAAATACATTTTGCTGTTGAGGGGCTATCTGTTTATGACAATGATAGTTATAATCATATTGAGAATATTTGGCAAGTAAAAAAAACATTACCAAATTGTAATTTTTTAGTCGAAACAATTCAATAGTTTGTTATGGGTAAATTATTAAACATAGTTACTCCTCTTCATGAATCTTCAAAACGTGATTATTTAGAACGCATGTTTGATCATAAAGTGGAATGCATGAAAATTGCTAAGCAATATGGTAGAGATTATTGGGATGGGGACAGGCGTTATGGTTATGGAGGATATAAATATATTCCTGGAAGATGGAAACCAGTTGCTGAAGAACTTATTAGGATTTATGATTTAAAGTCAAGATCTAAGATGCTTGATATAGGATGTGGAAAAGGTTATTTAATTTATGAAATGAAACTCCTTATTCCAGATTTAGAGGTTACTGGATTAGATTCATCAGATTATGGGATTGAAAATGCCAAAGATGAAATTAAGCCATATATCTTTAAGAATAAAGCAGAAGCTAAATTACCATATAAGGATAAAGAGTTTGATTTAGTAATATCATTAGGAACATTTCACAATTTGAGAATTCCGGATCTTAAAAATGCATTATTAGAAATGGAGCGAGTTGGAAAGAATAAATACCTAATGCTTGAAAGTTATCGAAATGAAAATGAGTTATTTAATTTGCAATGCTGGGCATTAACTGCTGAGTCTTTTTTTGATGCACAAGAGTGGATTTGGGTTTATGACCATTTTGGGTATAGCGGTGATTATGAGTTTATATATTTTGAATAAGGTTTAAAATTATGGATTTCTTAACGCAAAATAAGATAAATTCCGAAGTATATCACTCTAATGAAAAATTCTTCTCATTAAGTAAAGAGGATATACATAATTTAATTAATTTAGCAAAAAAAACTGAAAGAAATAGGGTGAGATACTGTTCACATTCTTCAGGCCAAGATGCTTTACATGAAATGTTTATTGTTCATCCTAAAGATGCTTATGTAAGGCCACATATGCACCTTGATAAAATAGAATCAATGCTTGTAATTGATGGAGAAGTAGATTACGTTACTTTTGATGACACTGGTAAAATAGAAAATGTGGTAAATATGGCTTGTTTTGAATCATCAAAACCTTTTTATCAAACAATACGTAAAGAAAAATTTCATACTTTGATAATCAAATCTGAATGGCTAGTTTTTCTAGAAATAACCAACGGGCCTTTTGACAAAGAAGATACTATCTTTGCAGATTGGAGTCCGTTAGAGTGTGAAATAGATGGTATTAATAAATTTATGGAAAAAGTTAAAGAAGGAACTAAATGAGTGATTTCTATACTAGAAAAAATTGCAGACTTTGTGATGGAAATGATATTGAAGTTGTTTTGGCTTTGCAAAAAAGTCCTTTATGTGATGAATATTTAGATTTACTAAGAGATCAAAATTTTTATAATCTTAATTTATGTTTGTGCAAGGAATGTGGGTTTGTTCAAATTGATACAGTAATTGATCCTGAAATTATTTATAGGGATTATATTTATGTTACATTAAGCTCTCCAGGCCTTCAAAATCACTTTAAACAATATGCTTCAGAAGTTTGTGACTTTTTGCATTTATTCAACTCCAAACTAACTATTGATATTGGAAGTAATGATGGCACTTTGCTTAATTTCTTTAAACAAAGAGGCCATAATGTTTTAGGTGTAGAGCCTTCTATAAAAGCTGCTAATGACGCAAATGAAAATGGTATTGAAACAATTTCTGAGTTTTTTGATTTTAATTTAGCTAATACTATAGTTAGCAAATATGGTAAAGCAAGTTTAATTACAATCAACAATCTCTTTGCTAATATAGATGACCTAAATAAGTTTGTTAAAAATATTGATCTGATTCTTGATACAAACGGTATTTTAGTAATTGAATCTTCTTATCTTTTAGATATGATAGATAATATGGTTTTTGATTTTATCTATCATGAACACTTATCATATTTTTCAATCTTGCCGTTAACTAGCTTCTTTAAAAGATTTGATATTAGGTTGATGCATGTGCATGAAGTTGGAACAAAGGGTGGATCGCTTCGTTATTATTGGGCAAGAAATAACTCTAATTGGGAGCCAAGTTTAAATGTTAGCGAGTTATCTTTAAGAGAGTCAGAGTCTAGGATAAATTTAGAAAAATTTATAAATTATGAGCAAAGAATAACTACTATTAAAAATAATCTATTAGGATTTATTCAAAAACACAAAGAAAAGAAAATTATTGGATATGGTGCATCTGCAACTTCAACAACTTTGATTTCGCACTTTGAATTACAAAAATATTTTTCTTATTTGGTTGATGATAATATTGATAAGATTAATACCTATAGTCCTGGTTTTCACATACCAGTCTATGATATTGATTTTTTAAAAAATGACAATCCTGATGTAATTATTATTTTAGCCTGGAGATTTAAAGCAGAAATTTTAGAGAAACTTTTATTCTTTAAAGGAATAGTTATTATTCCTTTGCCTATATTTGAAGAGATACAGCTGTGACTGAAATTTCGTGGTGGAAGACTATTTTTGGCAATGCTGAAATTGAACATGTTGTTCAGTCAATGAGAGATAAATGCATTAGTCAAGGTAGGGTAACAGAAGAATTTGAGAGAAACCTTTCAGATTTCTTTGAGGTAGAAAGTGTAATTGCTGTAAATAATGGAAGCAATGCAATATTAATAGCCTTAATGGCAATTGGTATTTGTCCAGGTGATGAAGTTATTGTCCCAAATCGTACATGGATTGCTACAGCACATGCTGTTCATTTGCTTGGAGCCAAAGTTATTTTGGTTGATACAGAAGAAAAACGCCCTATTATTGATACTACTTTAATTGAAAATAAAATCAGTTCAAAAACTAAAGCAATAATTCCAGTTCATATGAATGGAAGGTCGTGTGATATGGTAAAAATTAACCAAATTGCAAAAAAACATAATCTTTTCGTCATTGAAGATGCTGCTCAGGCAATTGGATCAAGAAATTCAAAAGGTCTATTAGGGACTCAGTCTGATATAGGGTGTTTTTCTTTATCAGTGGCAAAAACAATATCTACTGGTCAGGGTGGTTTTACGGTAACTAATAATAATGAGCTTGCAAATAAGATCCGCGCTATAAGAACTCATGGTGTAGAGAATGTTAAAGATCCATATGAATGGCCTATGCCAGGTCATAATTTTAGATTTAATGATCTAGCAGCATCTATTGGTATTGAGCAGTTAAAAAGGCTGCCAAAACGTATCAAGCATTTAAAAAATATATATGAGTTATATAAAGAACATTTAAAAGGGTCTGAATTTAAATTGATACCAGTTGATATAACCTCAGGTGAAGTTCCAGTTTATAATGAATTTTTAATTTCAAAAAGAGATATTTGGGTAAAAAAATTAGCAGATCATGATATCGAAACTAGATCTTTTTATCCAAGTATTAATTCCGCTCGTTACCTTGAACAAACTAAAGAAAGGTATATTAATTCTGAAGCATTCTCTAAGAGTGGTATTTATCTTCCTAGTGGGCCAGATCAGCCAATATCAGCTATTAAAAAAACTATAAATACTATTAATAAGTTATAAACCAAAATTAAAATATATATTATGAGTAGAATAAAATTAAATAACAAAAATACTTACTCAGAAATTTTAAAACTTATTGAAGATATTCTTGCGAGCGACAATATATTTAAACATGTTGATGAAAAAATGCAACTTATTGGTGGTGATAAAATTTTGGATTCAATGAAGCTTGTTGAGTTGTGTATTGAACTTGAAGATAAGGCTTTAGATATCGGCTTTGAATTTGATTGGACTTCAGATTCAGCTATGTCTAAATCAAGAAGTATGTTTAAAACTGCAGGTACTTTAATTGAAGAATTTATTAATCAAGCAGCAAAAGAATAATGATTATAGTAACAGGTGCATCTAAGGGGCTTGGAGCAGCTATATGTAATAGACTTCAATTAAAAGGTAAAAAAGTTTTTGGATTAGCTCGCGATTCATCAGGTCTTTTATTTGATGGAATGGACTGTGATGTTTCCTCCTATGAAAATATTAAGGCTGTAGCAAAAAAATTAAAAAATGAAAAAATTAAAGTTACAGGCTTGATAAATGCTGCTGGTATTTCCTCTATGAACTTAGCTGTAACAACTACTCCAAAGATTACCCAAAGTATAATTCAAACAAATTTGGTTGGCTCTATCTATTGTTGCCAAATCTTTGCACCATTAATGTTTAGAAATAAAAATGGTAGTATCATTAATTTTTCAACGATCGCTGTTCAGCTTGGTTTGAAAGGAGAGTCAATTTATGTTGCATCAAAGGCAGGAGTAGAAGGTTTTTCGCATTCTTTTGCTAGAGAGGCAGCAGATTTTAATGTTAGAGTCAACTGTATTGCGCCTGGGCCTATTGATACAGACCTTTTGAGAGGAATTGATCCTGTGCAGATTGAGAGAATTGTTTCCCAACAAGTAATCCCAAAGCAATTTGTTCCATCAGACGTATGTGACCTAGTTGAATTTTTACTTAGTGATAAGTCTGCTTCTCTAAGTGGGCAAGTCTTAAATGTAGGAGGTTGCTAATAAATCTAATTGAATCACTTGCTGAAAAATGGAAAGGAATTAACTACCCTTTTCTTATTCATCCAGACAAAAGTCTTAAGTTTAGTGATATTACGTCTCAAAGTAACCCTAACATTTCTATGATTAATCAAGGAGATGTCGTTGCTTTAATCGGGGATTTTGACCCATTAACAATCTTGACATTGCTTCAAATTATCGACAAGGGCGCAATTGTTGTTCCTTTAACGAAAGAAACGAAAGAAGAGCATTTGTATTTCTTTGAGTCTGCACTAGTTGATGTTGTAATTGAAGATGGCAACTTTAGGAGAATAGAGCATCAAAAGAAACATGAATTCATCGATACCTTAAGAGCAAAAAAGCATGCTGGTCTAGTTCTTTTTTCCACAGGGACTACAGGACCTCCAAAAGCAATTATTCATGATTTAACACTTTTTCTTGAACGCTTTAAAACCCCTCGTCCAACATTAAGGACAATCAATTTCTTACTTTTTGATCATATTGGTGGTTTAAACACACTCTTTCATACATTGTACAATACTGGCGTTATTATTGCCCCAAAAACCCGAACAGTAGAATCTATTTTAAAAATATGTATTGATCATAGTGCTGAATTATTGCCAACTACCCCGACATTTTTAAGAATGATGCTAATTAGTGGTGAAATTCCTTCAAAAATTCCTACATCCCTAAAAGTCATTACATATGGAACTGAACGAATGGATCAAACGACTTTAGATGAATTATGCTTTTTGCTACCTAAGGTTGACTTTCGACAAACTTTTGGAATGTCTGAGCTAGGTATTGTTCGTGTTAAGTCAAAGGCAAGAGATAGTCTTTTTATGAAGATTGGTGGAGAGGGAGTTAAAACAAGAGTAATTGATGGGGTACTTCAAATATTTTCTCATACTCGAATGATGGGATACCTTAATGCAGAATCACCTTTTGATAATGATGGTTGGTATGACACGAAGGATGTTGTTGAAGAACGAGATGGTTGTTTCAAAGTTACTGGACGTATAGGTGATGTGATAAATGTTGCTGGGTTAAAGTTTATGGGTTCTTCAGTTGAAGATGTTGCTCTTCAATTTCCAAATATTGAGTTAGCTAAAGTATATCGATGTTTTAATCCAATAACGGGGGAGCATGCTGAAATATTAATTCAAGAGAGAGAAAAAATTGATAGAAATGCGTTTAAAGCTTTTTTAAAAAGTAAGTTGCCTTCGCATATGATGCCAAAAAGAATTATCAGTGAAAAAATAAAAATTGGGCATAGATTTAAAATAAAATAATTTATGAATACAAAATTACAAGTTAAGAATAATTCTATTGCAATTGTTGGATGGCACGAAGGTATAGCAGGTAGAGTAGAAACTTGGCTAGAAAAAACACATGATTATCATATAACTTGTTTTATTAACCCTCTAGATACAGCAATAAGTATAAATCCAAATCAAATTAAAAGAAGTGCAACTAACTTTTCATATCCAACAAAAAATGAATTTAAAAAAAGACCACTAATTAATAAATTAAAATGGGCAGAGTATTTAATTGAAATTGGTATTTCGAAAGTTCTTATAACAACAGAGGATCTAAAAGAAAGATATAAAGAGATTTGTTATGCTAAAAAAAATAACTTAAAGCTAATAAATGCAATTCATCCAACAGCACATGTAATGTCAGATGTAATAATGATGCAAAATGTAATTTTGCATGAGCACTCATTTATTGGTTACAGGGCAGAATTATATGATGGAGTCTTCATTGATGGTGCTCGTATAGGCCATCATAGTGTGATCAAAGAATGTTCTAACATCGTTACTGGCGCCTTGTTAGGTGGTAATGTAACTATCGGAAGATTTACTAAAATTTATTTAGGCGCTATAATCAAAAATAAAATTCAAGTTGGCCAAAATGTGGTTATTGGGGCTGGCTCTGTAGTTCTTACCAATATAAATGATGATGCTTTAGTTATACAAAAACCAGGCCAAGTTATTATAGATAATTTTAATAATGATAAAAAAAAATAATTTATCATTAATAGAATAAATATTATTATAGTTTTAAATCAGGTAATTTTTTTATTAAAGAAATAGTTATAATTATTTATGAATATAGCAGTTATTGGCTCATGTGAGCTTTCATTGAATTTTGCAAAAATATTAATCGCTAATGAATTTAAAGTTAGTACTATGGTTGCGTTATCGAATGAAAATTCTACAAATAATTCAGTAAATACTGAAGATTTTTCACTGTTAAGTGGTATTCCTTACTTTGAAGCTGATGATATTAATTCAAAAAAAACTATTACTTTTCTAAAAGAACTCAAATTAGATTATATTTTATCAGCGTGGCCATATTTTATCTCTAAGGATGTTCTTGATATCGCAAAATATGGAGTAATTGGAACTCATCCAACACCTTTGCCAAGAAATAAAGGCAGGCATCCGCTGCATTGGATGATAGCAATGGGTATTAATATGTCTTCGCTAAGTTTTTATAAGATGGATGAATCGATTGATAGTGGTAATATTTTAATTCAGGAGCCTTTCGTTGTTGGAGTAAATATTAACTTAGCCAATAAAAATATGATTGCTTCAGGTAGAAAAGGTTTAATGAAATTAATGACCTTGTTAAAAAGAAATCCTGAGTATAGTGGAACCAGCCAAGATGAGAATGGTGGTAATTATTGGAGGAAGAGAGATATTAATGATATCACTATTGATCCAAGAATGAGCTCAAGTGCAATAATACGATTAGTTAATTCTTTTTTGTATCCTTTTCCTTTAGCAAAATTGTATTTTGAAAAAAATTCATATTTTAATATTACTAAAGCAAGTAATATTAAAATTGATGATTTAAATAAAGATTGGGAGAGTTATGAGTATGGGTATATTTTTAAATCTACTATGAATAGTTTCAATATTAGAGTGGACGATGCTGTTATAAATCTTGAAATAGATTCATCTAATGAATTTTTAGAGAATCTTGTTGGAAAAAAAATACGTCCTCCTTCATATTATATGATTCCGGTTAAATAAAGCTATGTTTGTGTCTCATATTGAACAAATAAAGCATGGTGGGTATAAAGTTTTTAGACGCAAATTATTTGCATTACTTGATAGATTTTTTCTAATATTATCCGGTGTTTGGGCAATTCCATTTGTACTAATAATACGTATCTTTAGAGGAGTTATTTTATTTAGAATTGGCACATTGAGAAGCGATAGAATTGGCCATTTTGCTTCAGATTCAGGACAACAGTTTGCTGCAAATAGCCTGAATTCAACAAATAGAACTGTAGACCTATATTGGCTTTCAAAATATATATCAAATAAGCAACTAGAATTGATGGTTAGAAGAAATTTTTTGGTTTTTAATTTTGCTCGTTATCTAGATTTTTGGAATTTACGTCTTCCTGGAGGTGAAATTCATATGAGACCAAGCTCCTTAACTCATAGTAGGGATATTTCAGGAATGCTTGAAAAATCTAATAAAAGAATGAAATTTCTAAGTTTTGAGGAAAATCAGGCAAAAGAATGGATGTCTAGTTTTGGCTGGAAAGAGGGAGATCGATTTGTGTGTTTATTGGTAAGAGACCCTGCTTATCTAAAAAAAAATGACATATATAAAGCGTCTACTAATTTTGACTATCATAGCTATCGTGATTCGGATATTGATAATTATATTAAAGCTATGGAATGGCTTGCAAATGAAGGTATTTGGGTCTTTAGGATGGGCAGGGAAATGCTTAAACCAATTGCCACTTCACATCCAAAAATAATTGACTATGCATTTAGTAAAAATCAGAGTGATTTGTTAGATATTTGGATGTTTGCTAATTGTGACTTTTGCATTTCTACAGGAAGTGGTCCTGATATGGTTAGTGATATTTACCGTAAACCATTACTCATTTTTAATTGTATGCCATTATTTAACTTATGGTCATGGAGTAATGCGACTCATATACCTAAACATTTAAAGTACATTGACACTGGAATTTTTTTGACGTTGTCTGAACACATAAAGCATTCATATTGGACTTCTGAACAATATCATAATGCAGGCATAGAGTTCCATGAATTATCATCAATAGAAATATTAAATGGTGTTAAGGAGTTTTTTAATAAAATATTTAAAAAACAAGAAGACCCAAGTAACGATGATTTTAAAAAAACTCTTTGGGAGATAATTTTGTCAAGTGATAAGGCTCCAATTCACCATGGATATATTCATAAAGATTCATGCATTGCGAGTTCATTTATAAAAAATAATCCCAACTGGTTAAAATAATCTAGCAATGTTTCAATTTCAAAAAATATCAATAATTTTTAAAGAGTTCATAAAAGAGAACCCTAAGAGCTTTTTATTGCTATTTTCGCTACTCCTAATTGAAGGATTATTATTAGCTAGCACTGTTTTAGCAGTTATTCCATTAGCTGATTTTCTTTTTGATTCAGAACTTAAAAGCCCTAGTAAGGTTACTTTGTTTATCCAGGAAAAATTTTTATTATTTGGTATACCAAATAATAACTTTTGGTCTTTTGGCTTATTTTTTGCCTTCCTTAATATACTGAGTGGTGGTGGAAAAGTCTGTATACGTTTTGCAATATTGAATATTAAATACTCAATTTTACGAAATCTCCAGACCTCAACATTGCAAAAATTCTTTAGTACAAGATGGAGTTTTTATAGTGGAGAAAGTCATGGCAAGATTCTAAATACAATGCAAAAAGAGTTGAATACTGTTGGTGATACTATAGGAGCTATAGCTACACAATTCGCACAATTAATTCAATTTTTTGTATATGTTTCGATTCCGTTATTTCTAAATGTGACAATGACAATAACAGCTATGCTTATCGCGTTTTCTTTTGGAATATTATTTTTGCGCTTAAATAAATATAGTTATAAGCTTGGAAAGATGAATACAGCAACTGCAAATATTATGATGGGCGTGTTAAATGAAATTTTACAGTCTGCTAGAATTATATTAGGATTTGGCAACCAAAAAGAAGCGAGAATAAAATATTTAAAAACATTTGATGATCATATTGCTGTAACAATCAAATCTCAAGTTTTATTAGATATGATTCCAAATTTCTTTAAACCACTCGGTATTTTAGCGGCAGTTATCGCATTTGGAGTTGCTTTGAATTTAGGTGGTCGTGTCTCTGAGCTAGCTGCAGTTTTGTGGAGTCTTTTAAATATAATGCCAATTCTTTCATCCTTTCTTCATACTAGTATGAGTATTAGTAATTTTATTCCTAGTTATGAGCAACTCACTTTTTTAAGAGAAAGAGCTGAAGAACATAAAGAAATTGAAGGTAGTAATATTTTTAAGGGTTTGAAAGATGAAATAAGATTTGAAAATGTTTATTTCTCTTATCCAGGAAGTAAAAATACTATAACTAACTTAGATTTAACTATTAAAAAAGGTCAAATTACTGCTTTAATTGGCGAGTCTGGATCTGGAAAGTCAACTATTACAGATTTAGTGCTTGGATTACAAATACCTAGTCAAGGCTCAATTTTCATTGATGAATTTGAATTAAAAGATTACCAGCAAAATTCTTTCAGAAATAAAGTTGGCTATGTGCCTCAAGATCCAGTACTTTTCCATTCTTCAGTGCGTGAAAATTTATTATGGTCTAATAAATCTTCTAGTGAAAAAGAGTTATGGAATGCTTTAGATATAGCTAATGCAGCATCTTTTGTTAAAAAATTACCACAAGGTATTGATACTATTGTAGGAGATCGTGGAACTAGATTATCAGGTGGACAAAGACAAAGAATTGCATTGGCAAGGGCATTGTTAAGAAAGCCAGAGCTGTTAATTTTAGATGAGGCTACTAGTGCTTTAGATAGTGAATCTGAAAAGTTAATAAAAAAATCAATTGAAGATTTACCTACGGACACCACAATTCTTATTGTGGCGCATCGATTATCGACAATAAATAATGCAGATAGAGTCTGTGTATTGGATAGTGGAAAAATTATAGAAAGTGGCTCTTATTCTGAGTTAAATAGTAATCCAAAATCTATTTTGTATGGAAAATGATAACATTTAGTAGTTATATAATTAATAGGAGAGTCTTGCAATGAATATTCTTGTAACTGGTGCAGATGGATTTATTGGCTCCCATCTCACTGAAATGTTAGTTGCCAAGGGCTATAATGTAAAAGCGCTTTCTCAATATAATTCTTTTAACAATTGGGGTTGGCTGGAAAACATTAATTGTAAGAATAGGATAGAGGTTTTTACTGGAGATATTAGAGACCCCTTCTACTGCAAGCATATTACTAAAGATATTGATATTATTTTTCATTTAGCGGCTTTAATTGCAATTCCATACTCATACATAGCTCCTGCAAGTTACGTAGATACAAATATTCAAGGAACACTGAATATATGTCAGGCAGCAAAAGAAAATGGTAATATCCGAGTTATTCACACTTCAACTAGTGAAGTATACGGAACAGCACAGTATGTTCCTATAGACGAAGAACATCCTCTTCAGCCACAATCTCCTTACAGCGCCACAAAAATTGCAGCAGATGCAATGGCAATGAGTTTTTATAACTCTTTTGAGCTTCCAGTGACTATTGCCAGGCCTTTTAATACTTATGGACCAAGACAATCAGCTCGTGCAGTTATTCCAACTGTTATTACTCAAATTGCCAATGGGGCAAAAGAACTTAAGCTTGGTGATCTGTCGCCCACTAGAGATTTTAATTATGTGGAGGATACATGCCGAGGATTTATTGCTATAGCTGAAGAAAGTAAAACCATTGGACAGACCATAAATATTGGCTCTAATTTTGAAATTAGTATAAGTGATACCCTTGATCTTATTAAAGAACTGATGGGGAGTAATATTAATTTGGTCACTGATAAGCAGCGAATTCGACCTAACAGTTCTGAAGTTTTTCGTCTTTGGTGTGATAATACTAAAATTGAAAAACTTACAGGCTTTAAGCCTCAAATTGATATTAGAGAAGGTCTTCAAAAAACTATAGACTGGATTATTCAGCCTAATAATCTTAGAGGGTATAAATCAGAAATTTATAATGTATAAAGATACTATAGATTTTATAAGAAGTATTTATGGATATGAAGAGGTTATACCTCTTCATGAGCCAAGGTTTGTTGGAAACGAAAAGAAATATGTAATTGAATGTATAGACTCGACTTTTGTTTCATCCACTGGAAAATTTGTTAATGAGTTTGAAGATAAAATTGCAAATTATACGGGTGCAAAATATGCAGTTGCTACAAGTAATGGTACTTCAGCCCTTCACATTTCTTTGTTATTGGCAAATGTTACTAAAAATGACGAGGTTATTACTCAACCACTAACATTTGTAGCTACATGTAATGCAATAAGTTATTGTGGTGCTAAGCCAATATTTATAGATGTAGATAAAGATACAATGGGGCTATCCCCAATTGCATTAAAATCATTTTTAGAGATTAATACAACTATTATTGATCAGCAATGTATTAATAATACTACTGGGAAAGTTATTAAAGCTTGCTTGCCTATGCATACTTTTGGACATCCTTGCAAGGTAGATGATATTAAAGATATTTGTGATAAGTACCAAATATCTTTAATTGAAGATGCTGCTGAAAGCTTGGGCAGCTTTTACAAAGATAAACACACTGGAACCTATGGTCAAATGGGTGCGATAAGTTTTAATGGAAATAAAATTATTACTGCTGGTGGTGGCGGGTGTATTATTACTAATGACGAGATTTTAGCAAAAAAAGCTAAACATTTAGTTACAACTGCTAAAGTGTCTCATAATTGGGAATATACTCATAATATGATTGGTTACAATTACCGTATGCCTAATTTAAATGCTGCCTTATTATTAGCACAGTTTGAAAATTTGGAGAATTTTCTTGCAAATAAAAGAGAATTGGCGGAAATTTATAAGGATTTTTTTTCAAATCAAGAGTGCAATTTTTTTGAAGAGCCATCTAATTGTAAATCAAATTATTGGCTGAATATGATTGTTCTCAAAAATACAGTTCAACGTAATTTATTTCTGAAAGAAGCAAATTCCAAAGGGGTGATAAGTCGCCCAATATGGACTTTAATGAATACATTACCCATGTTTCAAGATTCCCAATGTGGCGATCTAAAAAATGCTGAATGGCTAGAGGAGCGTGTTGTAAATCTTCCTAGCAGCGTGAGGATGTCATGAAAGAAATTCTTTTAATTGGTGGAGGTGGGCATTGTAGGTCAGTTATTGATGTTATCGAACAGGAAGGTAAGTTTCAAATCGTTGGAATAATTGATAAAGCTGAATTAATTGGACACAATGTTATGGGTTATCCGATTATTGGATCTGATTCAGATCTTAAAGGCTTGGCAAAAAAATATTCTTATGCATTAGTATCAATTGGCCATATCAAATCATCTGACTTAAGGGAAAGCTTATTTGAATTAGCTAAAAATGCTGGCTTTAAACTTCCTAAAATTATTTCTCCAAGAGCGTATGTCTCAAAACATGCATATATTGGTAAAGGGGTTGTTGTAATGCATGATGCCCTTATAAATGTAAATGCCTCAATAGGTAATAATTGTATTATTAACTCAAAAGCACTTATAGAGCATGATAGTGAGGTTAATGAGCATTGTCATATTTCAACAAATACATCAATAAATGGTAATGTAGTAATTGAGTCTGGGTGTTTTATTGGAAGTGGAGCAGTAATAAGAGAGTCAATGACAATCAAGAAAAATAGTTTTGTTAAAGCTGGAAGTTTAATAAAGTGAACGTATTAATAATTGCTGAAGCTGGTGTTAATCATAATGGTTCAATCCAATTAGCATTTGATCTAATTGATGCTGCAGTAGATGCTGGGGCTGATGCTGTAAAGTTTCAAACTTTTAAATCTGAGAATCTAGTATCCAAAAATACTCAAAAAGCTGAATATCAAAAAAGAACAAGTGATGCATTAGAGTCGCAGTTTGAAATGCTTCAAAAGTTAGAGCTCAACTTTGAGGATTACAAAAAGCTAAATGATTACTGTCATGAGAGAAATATTATGTTTCTTTCAACTCCATTTGATCATTCTAGCATTGATTTACTTAATGAATTAGAACTTAAAATTTTTAAAATTCCAAGTGGTGAAATTACAAATTTACCATATCTTAGGCATATTGGATCATTAGAAAAAAAAGTAATTTTGTCTACAGGAATGTCCATACTTAATGAAATTAGTGACGCTCTAAATATTTTAATAGAGTCTGGGACAAAAAAAGAAAATATTGTAGTATTGCATGCTAATTCAATGTATCCAACGCCTATGGAGGACGTTAATCTTAACGCTATGAGGACTATAAAACAAGAGCTTGGTGTTGCAGTTGGTTATAGCGATCATACCTTAGGTATAGAGGTGGATATTGCTGCTGTAGCAATGGGTGCAAGTATTATTGAAAAACACTTTACCTTAGATAAATCTATGAGTGGGCCTGATCATAAGGCATCTATTGAGCCGAATGAATTAAAAGCTATGGTTAAGGCAATTAGAAATATTGAAAAAGCTATCGGAAATGAAATGAAAATTGTTACCCCTAGTGAGCAAGAAAATAGAAATATTGTTAGGAAGTCGATAACTGCAAACTGTACTATTAAAAAAGGAGAAAAATTTACTGAAGACAATTTAACTACTAAGCGACCAGGTACAGGGATTAGTCCAATGAAATGGGATGATATTATTGGTACAATTGCGCTTAATGATTATGAAGCAGATGAATTAATATGACTAAAAGAAAAGTTTGTATTGTCACTGGAACAAGGGCGGAATATGGATTATTCTATCCTATTTTAAAAAAAATTAAACAATCAACCAAACTTAAGCTTCAGTTAATAGTAACAAGTGCCCATCTTTCAAGTGAATTTGGTTTAACTTATAAAGAAATAGAAGATGAGTTTTTTATAGATGATAAGATTGATAATCTTTTTGCATCAGATGAAAAGTCATCAGTTGCAAAATCCACAGGACTTGCAACAATGTTACTTGCAGATAGTTTTGAAACACTAAAGCCAGATATTCTTTTACTTTTAGGAGATCGTTTTGAGACTCATGCAGCTGCAACTGCAGCATTATTAATGAATATTCCAATTGCACACATACACGGAGGAGAAATAACCGAAGGGGCAATAGATGAGCAAATTAGGCACTCTATTACTAAAATGAGTTACTTACATTTTTGCTCTACTGAGACTTATCGAAAAAGAATTATCCAAATGGGAGAAGACCCTCTAAGGGTATTTAATACAGGAGCACCTGGTATAGATAATATTGTCAATCTAAAGTTACTATCAAAAAGCGATTTAGAAAAAAAAATAAACTGGAAATTTCCTATAAAAAGTGCATTATTTACTTATCATCCAGTAACTCTAATGGAGGATGACTTAAATAAAGATTTAGATATTATTCTAAATATTTTGTTAAATAGTAAAATTGGAATTTTATTTACTTATTCTAATGCTGATAGTGGTGGCAGAATTATTAATAAAAAAATTGAAGATTTTTGTAGTTTAGACCCTGCTAAATATAAAGTTGAAAAAAGTCTAGGACAATTGAATTATTTAAGTGCAATGAGGCATGTTGATTTACTTATTGGAAATACTTCAAGTGGGATTATTGAAGCTGCTAGTTTTAGCAAGCCGGTGGTTAATATTGGTAATAGACAATCAGGTCGATTAAAGGGTGACAATATAATTGATTGTGAAATTAATGAATTAAGTGAGTCAATTAAATTAGCAACCTCAGCAAACTTTAAAATGAAATATCAGAATAAGAAAAATATTTATGGTGCTGGAGAGGCTTCCTCAAAAATTGTTAGTGAATTAATTAAAACTGAGCCTTCAATAGTAAAAAAGTTTAAAGATATTTAATATAAATGTAATGAATTAATTTCGTTCATTATTTTTATCAAAAAAATTATCTAAATATATGTAAATAATAATTTGACGGGAATAATAAATAAATGATTAATTGTGAAAATATAATAATTGAGCCTAATGACTCTTTAGTGAATGGAATAAAGATCTTACAAGATGGTGGATGGAGAATAATACTTGTAATTGATAAAAGTAAAAAATTGTTAGGAACAGTAACAGATGGTGATATTAGGCGGGCACTAATGATCGGAATCAAGATGACTAGTAAAATTTCTGATGTCATGAACACATCTCCAATTATGGCTAAAAAAACAGACTCAAGAGAAGCAATTCTATCCTTAATGAATGATATGTCTATACTACATGTCCCAGTTGTTGAAGATGATGGAACATTATGTGGGCTTGAGGTATTGCAATTATTACATGAAAATCCATCTTATGATAACCCAATATTTCTTATGGCAGGTGGCTTTGGGAAAAGATTACATCCTTTAACAAAAGATATACCTAAGCCTTTGTTAGAAATTGGTAGAAAGCCGATTTTAGAAACTATTATTGAGCAGTTTATTGAACATGGTTTTCATAATTTTTATATTTCTACTCATTTTAAATCTGAGCTAATTCAGGACTATTTTAAAAATGGGAAACAATATGGGGTTAGTATTCGTTATATACATGAAGATACCCCCTTAGGCACAGCTGGTTCATTGGGATTACTTCCAGATAATCTGCCAGATTTACCGATTATAATGATGAATGGTGATATTCTAACTAAGGTTGACTTTAAGCATTTATTAGATTTTCATGAAATGAATAATGCCGATGCAACTATGTGTGTCAGAGAGTATGACTTTCAAGTTCCATATGGTGTTGTTACTATTGATGGATATAGTATCAAGAAAATAAAAGAAAAGCCTGTTTATAATTTTTTTGTCAATGCTGGTATTTATGTTTTAAATAAAAAACTAGTTAGCAAGATCAAAGGTGACACTAGAATAGATATTACAGATTTTTTAGAAAAAGAACTAGATAACAAAATGGTTAATGCATTTCCTATTCATGAGTATTGGTTAGATATTGGAAGAATGGAAGAGTATGAAAAGGCAAATCAAGATGCTTTAACTATATTTAATAAATAAAATTAAAAGTGTATCAAGGTATCAAAACAATTCTAATAGTTGGTCTAGGCAGCGCAGGGCGAAGGCATACTAGGATTATAAAAAATCTATTTCCAGAAATAAATATTGTGGTTTTAAGGCATAAACAATGTGAAAAGAAAGACATCACAGAATTAAATTTATATAAGTGTGTTACTTCGATTGAGGAGGCGATCGCAATGAGCCCTCAAGCTGCCATTATCGCTAATCCAGCGACATTACACATAGAGGTAGCTGAAGTATTGGCTAATAATGGTATTAATTTATTAATTGAAAAACCAATTTCGCACTCATCAAAAGGTGTTAATAAATTAATAGATGTTTGTTATAACAAGAATATTGTTCTTATGACCGCTTATAACCTTAGATTCCTTCCTTCTTTAATTGAGTTTAAATCAAAAATTCAAACTAATAAAATTGGAAGCATATATTCGGTTCAATCTGAAATTGGCCAATACTTGCCTAGCTGGAGGCCTCAATCTGATTATAAGGATAGCGTATCTGCTAAAAAAAGTTTAGGTGGAGGAGTTCTATTAGAGTTGAGTCACGAAATTGATTACCTAAGTTGGATTTTTGGATCAATAGTATGGGTTAATTCCTGTATTTCAAAGATGAGTAATTTGGAAGTTGATGTGGAAGATAGTGCTAAAGTAATCTTAGGATTTGAAAGCACCAATGAAAGTCAATTAATAGCTTCACTAAATATGGATTTTATACGGCATGATTCTACTCGAAGATGCTTTGCTATTGGTGAAAAAGGAACACTATTATGGGACGGTATCCTTGGAAGTGTTCAGTATTTTGAAAAAGGCGCTAAGGATTGGGTAACAATATTTTCATCAAAACTAAAGAGAGACTATACATATGAAGAACAGATTAAAGCTTTTTTCTCATCAATAGAATCTAATGAATTGTCTTGTATTTCTGGAGATGATGGTGCAAAAACCGTATCTGTTATTGAAGCGATTAAAAAATCTAGTTATATTGGCTCAACAGTTTATTTATAGAATATGAAATATGTAGCACTTATTTGCGCGAGAGGTGGCTCTAAAGGCCTTCCAAAAAAAAATATAAAGCTATTAAATGGGATTCCATTAATTGGATGGTCAATAAATATTGCAAAGAAATTTGAAAAAATCTCTCGTATCATTGTTTCAACTGATTCAGAAGAAATTGCAAGTGTAGCATTAGAGTATGGAGCAGAAGTTCCTTTTTTGAGGCCTCAAGCGCTGTCTTTAGATAATAGTCCTGAGTGGTTGGTTTGGAGGCATGCTATAGAATATCTAGAGAGTCAGCAAGATGAGATAATAGATAACCTCATAGTGCTTCCAGCTACTGCTCCACTGAGATCAGTGCAAGATGTTAATAATTGTATTGATGAGTTTGAAAAGGGTAATGTTGACTCTATAATTACAGTAAGTGAGGCGAAAAGAAACCCTTACTTCAACATGATTATTAATGACGATGATGGGTACTCATCACTTGTAATTAATAATAAAGGAATAACTAGAAGACAAGATGCGCCCACAGTTTTTGATATGACAACTGTAGCCTACGTTATTAAATCTAAATTTGTAAAGACCTCTAATAGTATTTTTGAGGGAAGGGTTCGCAGTGTTTGTATTCCAGACGAAAGGGCGATAGATATTGATACACTGCTTGATTTTAAGATTGCCGAGTGTTTAATTTCAACTAAATAACTAAATTATATGAAAAAAATTTCAGATTTAATGAGTCTTAAGGGTAGGCGAGCTTTAATTACTGGAGCAGCAGGCGGAATAGGCCAAGAAATTGCACTAACTATTGCTGAGCTTGGGGGAGACCTAATATTAGTTGACCTTCCTGGATCCGATTATAGTGCTTTGAAGGAAAAAATATTGGATAATTGGAATGTTGATATTGAATGTATAAGTTGTGATTTAGAAAGCATAAGTTCAAGAATAAGTCTTATTGAAAATTTAACTAGCAACAATAATAGACTGGACTTGCTTATAAATAATGCAGCATTTGTTGGAGATTCAAATCTTGATGGCTGGGTTGATAATTTTAGCCAACAGACTATAAAGACCTGGCAAAGGGCTCTTGAAGTAAATCTTACAGCGGTTTTTCATCTATCTCAAGGACTCACACCCTTATTGAAAAATAATAAAAATGGATCAATCATAAATATTGCTTCAATTTATGGATTAGTTGCTCCAGACTACTCGCTTTATGAGGATGTTAATATGGGAAATCCAGCTGCTTATTCTGTTTCTAAAGGTGGATTAATACAATTAACCAGGTGGCTTTCTACGACTATTGCACCTGAAATACGTGTAAATGCTATTTCACCAGGTGGAGTCTGGCGTGATCAGCCTGGTGAATTTATTAAGCGTTATGAATCCAAAACACCATTAGAAAGAATGGCTACAGAGGAAGACTTAAAGGGAGCAATAGCATATTTAGCAAGTGATTTATCAGGATATGTAACAGGGCAAAATCTAGTTGTTGATGGTGGATGGACTGTCAAATAGATATTTTGTAATTCTTACTAACTAAAATGACTAAATAATATGTGTGGAATTCTTGGAATTATTGATCCTAATAATAAAAATAGATATGATATTTCTGAATTAAATCGTATACAAATTCATAGAGGACCAGATGAAAGTGGTGTTTTTAAAAATAACACTATTGGTCTAAGTATGGCAATGACTAGGCTATCTATCGTTGATGTTAATGAAGCTCATCAACCTTACTTATCAAAAGATGGTTATATTGTAATTTTTAATGGAGAAATATTTAATTGCGCAAGTTTATTTAAAGAAATAAATCAATTGCAATCAACTAAATTAAATGGCTATGAAGTAGAAATTATTTATTTTTTATATAAAAAATATGGTGAAAGTTTTTTAAATAAGTTAAATGGAATGTTTTCCCTTTCAATATATGATCCTAAACTGAACTCAATATTCATTGCAAGAGATAGGTTTGGAATAAAGCCACTTCATTATTATAATAAAGGTGGTGTTTTTTGCTTTTCATCAGAGATAGGCCCGCTCAAAAAATCTTTAAATGGAGATATAGCTATTGATTCAAATAGTGTAGCTAACTATTTTCGTTTGGGGTATGTTTCTAATCCCAATACTATATATTCGGAAATTAAGAATCTATCGCCAGGGCACTTAATCAAATATAGTTTGAGTGATAAAAAATTTGAAGTAAAAAAATGGTGGAATCAACAACATACAATTAATTATGATCTTTCAAAGAATGATTGGTATGAGAAGATTAATGCCCAATTATCAAAATCACTAAACCTATGGGCCACAAGTGATGTACCAATATCTTATTCTTTATCTGGTGGGCTTGATTCTTCTGCATTGGTCGCATTGGCATCAATTAATTCAAATAAAAGAATTAAAACTTATAGTTTAGGTTTCGAAGGTAAAGGTGAGGAAGCTTGGAATGAAATAGAGAATGCTAGAGAGGTTTCGAAAAAATATGATACTGACCATACTGAAATTATATTAAAACCAGAAGATTTGGCCGATAGTTTAGAAGATATGGTTCTGCATTTGGAGCAGCCATATGCTGGTGGTTTACCATCTTGGCCGCTATTTAAAGAAATGGCTAAGGATTATAAAGTTGCAATTATTGGTTCAGGTGGGGATGAAATTTTTGGTAATTACAATAGAGCAAGATTTTTTTCTAAATTGCATCAAGATAGGTCCATGAGAAGTTTAGATATAAATTTATTTGAAGATTCAATTCAAAATGCATTCTATCTTATGAAAGAACAACAGGTAAACCTGGTATTAAAAAATAATAAATCTGACATTGCAAGTAACTTATTTAATCTTTTTAATGGCTATAAGAATAATAATGTTGATGATCTTGTAGCACAGCTCTCCTTTGATAGCCAGCTGGTTGATGAGTTTTTGATGATGACGGATAGATTTTCTATGGCCCACTCTCTTGAAGTAAGAACTCCATATTTAGATCATGATTTAGTAAATCTTCTTTTTTCAATGCCAATAAATTATCGTGTAGATACCGATATCTATAAGATAGCCCTAAGAAAGTCAATAGGGCATTTACTTCCTCAGTGCATACTTTCTACAAAAAAGAATGGTTTCAAAATTCCGTTGAGTTTATGGATGCGAGGGCACTTAAGAGATCAAGTAGAAGATTTAATTGGAGAGTCAGCCCTAAGTAATAGTGGATATATTAGGAAAGATTTTTATCATATGTATGTAAAGCCAATGTTAAACGGTGATAATAATCATATTTCAATAATATGGTCAGTATTTATGTTTCAGATGTGGTTAAAAAAATCTCACAGAATTTAGCAATTTTTTTTGATTTAAAGAAACTAAGCTCTTCATAAAGTATGAGCAATTTTATAATACTGGGTAAATGAGCAGCTACTCTTTCTTTATTGTTAGATGATTATATTACTATGAAAAATAAACATTTATTATCTTTTGGATTAATTGGAACAGGTCATTTCGGTTCAATTTTAAGTAAATCTCTTGAAAAGCTAGGGGATTTAATGTGGGCATTGAACTCTAATTCAGACTTTACTTTATTTAAAATTCCAGACTGGGTGTTTATTGCTACTCCAAATGTTCTTCACTATGAGCAAGCTCAATATTTTCTTAAAAAAGGGGTAAATGTTTTTATTGAAAAGCCTTCAGTTTTAAATTCTGAAGCTCTTAAAAACCTAATTGATTTAGCAAAAAATAATAATTCTTTGTTATACATTAGCGATGTTTTTTTATACGATAAACGTTTAAAAAATAATATAAAAAGCGATAATCCTAGTCAATTTTATTGGCAAAAAAAAATTGATAATCAAAAAACTTCATTATTTGATAGGCTGACATATCACCATCTTTATTTGATTTATGAAAAAATAAATCAAACTAACCCTAAGTTATTAATTAATAAAATAGATTTTATAAGTAATTCTGAGATTGATTTGAATCTAAATATAGCAGGGCATAACTATAATTTATCTTATAGGGCAAATCATACTGATTCAAAAAAACATATTATTTTTGGCGATACGCTAAAAGGCATTAATAATGGTAGTGTTTTTTTAATGCTTCAATCTATAATTCAAAAAACTGTTGATTTTGATAAAAATCACATTAGAGCTTCATGGGTTCTCAAATGTATTGAACAATTGAAGAATAATTCTTACAAAAATATTGCAGTTATTGGAGGAGGTATTTTTGGATGTACTGCTGCAATTGAACTTGCTAAAAGAGGTCATAAAGTTACTCTATATGAACAGCATAATGATATTATGTTAGAAACATCATCTATAAACCAATACAGAGTTCATAGAGGATATCATTATCCAAGAAGCTTTGATACCGCATCAAAGTGCAAGCAAACTTCAGTTGATTTTGTGAAAGCCTTTCGTCAAGCTATAGTATCAAATAAATCAGACACTGAACACTACTATGCAATTGCTAAAGAAAATTCATTAACATCTCCTGCCCAATATATTGATTTTTTAAATTCTATTGACCTAAATTATGAAATTGTTCCAAATATTCCAAATACTTCGCTCACTGTAAAAGTTTTTGAAAACCTTTTTGACCCAAATTTGTTAAAAAATATTATAAAAAAAAGGCTTAAAGGATCAAATGTAGAGGTTAAATTAGGAATTAAAGCATCACTTAATGAATTAAAAAACCAAGATGCATCAGTTATAGCTACATATTCTAGTTTGAATCATTGGAAACCAAAACCTGAGATGTTTCAGTATGAATTATGTGAGAAGCCTGTTTTTAAATTACCAGCCGTTTATCAAAATAAAAGCATTGTAATAATGGATGGTCCATTTATGTGTATCGACCCATATGGCGACTCAGGTAATCATGTTTTAGGTAACGTTGTCCATGCTATTCATTCTTCTAATGTTGGTAAATTCCCCAAAATACCTAAAGGATTTGAAGACTTACTGAATAATGGAATTATTAAAAATCCACCAATTACAAATGTTTCTGATTTTATTGAATCAGCGCTACCTTTTTTTCCAGATATTAAAGAAGCTATCCATATTGGTTCAATGTTTACATTTAGAGCCGTTAAGCCTAACTTAGAGAAGACTGATGCAAGACCCACTCTAGTAGAATTAATTAAACCTAATATGGCTAGTGTATTTTCTGGAAAAGTTTGTACATGCTTATCTTCTGCAAAAGAAATTGCAAACCTAATTGAAATAGACTCTAAGCTGTAAAATTAATTACAGCTTCTATTTGCTATTAAATGAAAATAGTATTATGAAATATCTATAATGATTTACTTTTATCAAACTATATTCATAAATGAAAGTTCTCATTAAGCCAGGCGCATCAAAAAACATATTGACTGTTATTGCTCTAGGAGAAGATTTTTATATGAACTGGCATAAACATGCCTTTCCTGCTTGGGAAAAATACTGCAATCATCATAAGTTAGGTCTTGTAGTTTTTGATAAAGACTTAATTTCAGAAAAAGATAAATTATGGAAAAAAGCAACTTGGCAAAAGTTACTAATTGCTGAATCATTAAAAAATTCATCGTTATCAGTAGAAAATGTCTGCAATCTCGATGCTGATATTTTAATTAATTACAAAGCCCCAAATATTTTTGATGAATATGAGCCAGAGACTATTGGATTAGTCTCAATGGTTGAGAATTTACCATTTTCATTGGATGAAGCTCGAAGAAAGGTATCTTTTCTAAGAAATAGATATTATGATAAAAAATACCCTCTAGACTCATCAATTTTTATGTCTTTGGAGCAAATATATACAAATAATAATTTACCAGTTCAAGAAAATTATGCGTGTTCAGGTTTAATAATGTTTAACATCAATAATCACGCTGAATTAATGAGATCTTGGTTTGATAAATATGATAATAATGAATTAAAATTATCTTCAGGTGAGCAGCAACTTTCTGACCCTATTTTTAATTTTGAAATTCAAAACTGGGGTAATATTACATGGCTAGATTATAAGTTTCAAGCTCTATGGAATTATGAAATGGCAATTAAATATCCATTTCTATATAACTACGGAAGAAATAAAGATAATTTGATTAGAGTTTGTGTTGAAGCTACTCTAATGACTAATCATTTTCTGCATTTTGCAGGACTATGGCATGAGAGTGAAATGTTCGAAATAGGTGAGCTATTTGAAAGCGAGGAAAAGAAAAGTGAAATTGAGGATTATTACCAGTATCTTACTTTGCCTGTTACTGGAAAAAGAAAAGGGGTAATTAAACCCTCTTAGTCCAATGAAATCTAAGATAAATTACTTCTAAATAAATTGATTTAATTTTTGAAAATTTTTCAAATGATTTTATATGCATAAATTTAAATATTTAGAGTCTAATTAAAAAATATTGGTATCTATGTATTTAATTTATTTATTATTTCAGTCTATATTTATACTTATACAGTCTAAGGTATTATTATTCAAAAGTAATATGTGGGTTGAGAAAATATTTATTCGTAGTTTTTTTCAATATCAACATATTCAAAATTTTTAACTAAAAATAAAATAAAATGGGAATAGGTTATCAAGCTGCTCAGCTTCTATGTGAGTATTACAGTGACAAAAACAACTTACCAAATAATGCAAAAAGCATTATGCTTGGGAGGCATAATATTGAGAGACTTATGCCTCAAAAGCAAAAAAATGCAATCTGTAGCTCGTATCAAAATATCAATAAAAAAAACTTGTCTGGTTATGCAGATAATTTTATTAAAGAAATAGGTTTTGCTCAAGTTGATAGTTTAGATTTAACTAATTTTGAAGGAGCAAATAAATTATTTAATCTTTCAATACCTTTATCTAGTCAAAATGCAAATGATATTAAAAATAAGTATGATGCTGTATTTGATTTTGGAACTTCAGAGCATGTTTTTTCAATAGCAACTTCGATTAAAAATTCATTGTATATGTTGAAGAAAAATGGTGCGTTAATTATGAGTATTCCTATGACAGGTTTTGCTGACCATGGTTTTTTTCAAGTAAGCCCTTGTTTTTACTACGCATTAAATAATAATATTTTTGAGTTAGATAGGTTATATTTTTATAATCACTCTAATAAGACTTCAAAAGTCTTGGCCTTTGATGCTCTACATGAAGACTTTAAAAAACATTTAGATGGAACATATGATGGTAGCTTTTTAGCAAATGTGTTAAGTCATTCGGGAAAAAAATTTAGCTCCTTTGCGGTTCTTAGAAAAAAATCAGAAGATACTCTGGATGATTCAGATGTTATTCAGCCAGTATATAGAGCAATGACTCAGGGTAATCTAACTGATGATTATATCTCTGATTCTGGTTATAAGCATACTTTTAAATTAAGAGTATTTAAATTTCTTCATAAGAAAATTCCTGAGGCTATTTTTTCAAAAATAGTACTTTTAACCTACAAAAAATCACGTTTGATTTTATCTAAACACTAATAATAAAAAAAGTATTGAAAGTTCAATTATTTAAATCAATCAAATGAGAAACCTAGTTTTTTGATCAATGAAATCTAAATAATTATCCATAAACTAAGGCTCTAATGATTTTAAGAAATTTAACTTTAAATAATGTATTACCACCATATGAGGTAGAGTCTTTAATAAATTTAGTAATGAAAAAAGCTGAAGTTTCAAATATTATTGAGCTAAGTAATTTTCTTGATTTGAAAACATTTCAAGAATTAGAATTATTTCAAGTCTATGTTAAGTCTGAAAAAATTTTTACAGATATTAGTGATAAAGTATTTCATAATATTGAAAATAAATTAAATATAAAGATAAAGAAATTTCCAGTAATGGGTCTAAGGGTTGTAAATGGTAAAGATCAAACTTTAGCTCCTTGGCATCAAGATGAAGGCACATGGTCACACCATGAAGAATTGTCTAATCAAAAGCCACTTACTTGCTGGATTCCTATTATAGCTAACAATGAAAATACACTTCAAGTGTGTTTAGATGATCTACCATTAAAAAAACATAGTAGGAATGATTTAATGCAATCGATAGCAAATTTTGATAATGAAGAAATAAAAAATAATGTTATTATTTTTCCTATTATTGGAAGCGGATATTTATTTTCATCATACCAGCCTCACAGAAGTTATAATATTTGTGAGGCTAATGAAGTCCGAATTTCTATTGATTTCCGATTTACAATTTTAAATAAATAATTTAAGAAATTTTTTTAAGGAATTTGTTTTATCAATTTCCTTCTACTTTATAAAACCTATTCAAAGGAGAAAAATGTTTGATTTAAAAAGTTTTGTTGATCCAGAGGATCAATCAAAAAACCTAATTATTAGTAATGATTATTTGGAAAATGAAACAAAGAAATTCAAATATAAAATAATAAATGATATTCCTCGTTTTACAGATAATGATTATGCAACTAATTTTGGTGATCAGTGGACAGAGTATGATATAGATCAATTCGATGATCAACCTGGTGATTATGAGGGTATTACAAGATCAAAAGATGTTTTACAACAAGTGTTTCCTCATGATTTAAAAGAAATGAAAGGTAAATTAATTTTAGAGGCTGGTTCTGGAAATGGAAGATTTACTCACGTGATGCTTAATAATGGAGCTAAGGTAGATACCTTTGATTTATCCTATAGTGTTGATACTCTTAAAAAAAATCTTCAGAAACATAAAAATTTTAAATCTGGTCTTAGATCAATTGCGCAAGCCAGTATTTTGAAAATGCCATATAAAAAGAAATCGTATGATTATGTTATTTGTGTTCATGTTCTTCAGCATACCCCGAACCCAGAAGAGTCGATTCAAAAATTATGGGAAATGGTCAAGCCTGGAGGGTATCTAGTTATAGATCATTACAGAGCTTTTTGGAAAACAATGTTCCCACCAATTGGAGGATTTGGAAATGTATTTAGATTAATAACTTTGCGTCTTCCATATCATCGCCAAAAGAATTTTAGTGATAGTTTTGTCAAATTCTGGTTCCCAATTCATTGGGCCTTCAAAGATAGTAAGTTAATGCAGCATATTTTACTGAGAATGTCACCTGTTCGCTTTTATTATCCATGGTTAAAGTTGCCAAATAGAGACGCTTACTTTAAAAAAGCTCTAGTAGATACACATGATGGAAGCACAGATGTTTACCATTATTTTAGAACGGTTAAACAAATTAAAAAAACCCTTTCAAAGCTTGATGATATTGAGGAATTTAGTGCAAGTAAAGGTGGAAATGGAGTTTTAGCTTGGGCAAAGAAAAAATAAATTAACTTAATATAATTAGACTTATCTTAGAAGTTCTAGAAAACTAATGGAAAGAAATATAATCATAGATTATTTAAATATTTCATCTGCCTTCAAAATCATAATGAATGAGAGAAGTTCAAATGTAACTGCCTTGTTTCGTTCTCAATCTAAGCTTAAAGAGCTTCTTTTAATTAAACTAATTGGTTTATTTCGAATAAATTACACATTAACCAAAATGACATCAAGTAATTTTTCAGATACTTTAGCTAATGATATATTTGAAAGAACTAAACATTCAGCTCAATCAATGAGTGAAGAATATTTGCTTAACTCTTCATCTCAAATCAACAATCTATTAAATTTTTCACTTAAAAGCTTTTTATTTCACGCACTGTGGAGACAAATATGTATTCTTGAGTATGTAAAAAATTCAAAGATTGACGAAAAGTTTGAGGTCATTTATATTTCATCACCAATTAATGATAAATTATTAATGGAGTCTTCGTACTACAAGTCAATCATTAAAAACTTAACAGTATTTCACTATAAAACATCTTGCATTATTGATGATCATAAATATGCTTTTAGAAGAATTCAGCCAAAATTTAAATATTTTGGTAAAAAGATAAGTACAGTTTTTGAGATTTTATATGCCTTATTTTTTATAAACTTTAAAGTTAGATCTTCAATAGAAAAAATAGATCTACTTATATTCTCACAATTCCCAGAAAAATGGGTAGGTATCGATAAAATTGATAAAAGTACAACTTTAAATAGTAAGATTGTTTATCCAGATGGAATGGTTGGAGACGATAAAAATGCTTTTAATATCAAAAGTTTAAATCTGAAAGAATTTTTTTTATTCTATATTTATATGCTTACTGGAATAGCTAAATTTTTTTGGGCTTTAAATATTAATTCAAGCCTTTTCTACCAATTATTAATTAACCATAAATTTGCCTTTATTCTTAAATCTTTTTATAGTAAGCATAATATAAGAATTGTTTTATCTGGGTATGAATCCCCTTTCTGTCATGTTGCAACTGCTGTAGCTAGTGACCACAAAGAAATGGTATCTTTTGATTGTTTATGGAGCCTTTGTGACCGTCCAATTGAACTTGCAAGCACCCAACAAAGAATGTCTGATCGCTATTTTTTGTGGGGAAAATGGCATCATGATTTAATGAAGGCATCAAATGATAAATCTGGAGGGCATATTATTGTCGGATACGTTGGTGATGATTTAATACCACTCATGAAGACTAAAGCAAAAAAATTTCGAAATTTTCAATTAAAAAAATACAACAAAATTATTACAGTATTTGATTCTGGTTCAGGCGAAGATTGCCATTTTTCTGAAGAAATTTATATCGATTATATAAAAGCTATAATTCATACTGCAAAAAAATTTAATGCCTTAGTAGTATTAAAGACTAAAAAAGGGGATCATAGGTATGTAGATATTATCAAATCAAATGATGATGGTTTATTAATTCATTATGAGAAGGGATCCCTTATTGCTGCATTGGGTTCTGATATTGTTATTGGTGTTGCTTCATCTAGTCCTGGCTCTATTTCAGCCACTCATGGCGCAAAAACTATTTTGTATGACCCAAATAATCAGGTTTGGAATAAATGGGAGTCATACGAAAATTCTTGTGAAATAACTAGATCCATTAAAGATTTGAAAAAAATGTTATTAGAGTATCTTTCTTATGATGATTTTAAAGAAACTTCATCTCCTAAATTTATAGACCCATTTGCTGATGGCAAGGCGCAACAAAGAATGGAAAATTATATTCACATTGTGTTTCATAATTTGCATTTAGGAAAAAATGAAGCACTATACCTTGCTGATGATAATTTTAAAAAGGCCTGGGGTGATGATAAGGTAATATTAAATAAGATTAAAATGAGAAGTTAAATGAAAAAAATAACCTATGAAAATTTAAAACAATTTCACAATGCAATCCTTACCGCAATTGGATTAGATGAGTTTTCGGTTGATGCTGTAACAACTGGTCTTTGTGAAACGTCATTACGAGGAGTTGATTCCCACGGCGTAAGACTTTTGCCACATTATGTTAACTCAGCTCTTTCTGGAAGAAAAAATCCTCAACCAAAATTCAAAATATCTAAGACATTTCCTTCAATAGCTCACCTTGATGCTGACAATGCATTCGGCCATGCTGCAGGAATGAAGGCTATAGAGATTGCCATGGAAATGGCCGAAGTACAGGGTGTAGGTATTGTCGCGGCTTCAAATTCGAGCCATCCAGGTGCCATGGCAAGTATGGCATTAAAGGCAGCTAGAAAGGGCTTTATTGCACTTGCTTTTACCCACGCAGATGCTTTAGTACTATCACATAACGGCACACGTCCATACTTTGGAACTAACCCTATCTGTATGGCAGTACCTAGAGAGGAAAAAGAGCCTTATTGTCTTGATATGGCATCTAGTATTGTTTCTTGGAATAAAGTTCTATTGAAGAAAAATTCTCAATCAGAATTAATTGAAGGTATTGCTGCAGACTCTGATGGCAATCTAACTACTAATTCTAATGAGGCAACATGTTTAGTTCCTGCGGGCTCATACAAAGGATTTGGGATTGCTTCTATGGTAGATATTTTATGCGGGATATATACAGGAATGCAATTTGGACGAGAAATTCCTTCAATGTATAAATCTCCAATTGATAAGCCTAGACATCTTGGGCAGTTTTATATGGTGATTCGTGTAGATGGAGTTGTTAATAAAAGTGACTTTTTATCAAAAATGCAGATTATGAGTGATGAAGTTAGGTCTGAGCCAGCTGTAAAGGGTGAAGAGGTTATGATGCCAGGAGATCCTGAAATAAAAACCTCTAGAATAAGAATGAAGGAAGGTATACCTTTAGATGATGTAACTGTTGAAGCTTTTCTTAAGTTGAGCAAGGAGCATGACGTTCAACTGCACCTTGTTTAATTATCAAAGACTATGAAGAAAAATAAGGATAGTTTAAATGGCTAAGACCTTAATATTTATTGAGTATGCAAAAGAAGTAGAGGCAATTAAAGATTATGTGCTGGATGATATAATTATTATAGCTTTATTACCATCTGCAGGTGTTGAGCTATCTCGAAGAGGCATACCATTTGAAAATACTATATCTTTATTTGGTTTTGATGGCCATAGTGAGACACTCAAGAAATCAAAATTAATTGTTGAAGGAATACGCCCACTTTTAACCTTGCTTAGTGATAATAATGTCCAACATGCATTTGAAAAAACATGGATTGTTTATTTCCGAATTCCTTTAAATTATTGGCTTTCTATGCTTTTTATTATTGATAGAGCCGTTAAATTTCATAAGCCAAGCAAATTCATTATTATCAGAAGTAAACATATTAATAATAACTCCCTCAGTAAAGTTATAGAGAATTATGCTGCATCTAATGGCATTAAAACTGAATATTCTAATAAGGTTATATTAAATAATTCTTCATTAAAAAGTAACGGCCCAATAATTAGATATTTTACTAAATTAATTTTTGGTTTTCAATTAAGATTATTTTCAATAATTAGAAATAATCGTAATACTTTTCTTTTGCTAAGTGATGCAAATAACATGCCGAGACTTGTTAACAGACTTAGTAAGCATTTTTTTAATAATTTCCCTGTTTACTTAACAGTGCATAAGAAAAATTTTAAAAAACGCATAATTGAGATGCTTAAAGGTCGCACATTTTCTTTTTTATTTATTCCAAAATATACGCCTAATAATTTTAAGGTTAATTTTCAAGGCAGATATGATGATTGTTCAACAGAAATAAATCAGTATTTGAGAAAATCAAATCTTGATGTAGAGTTTTGTGGTGTAGATTTGACTAATTTCATAATGACTTTTAATGATAATAATTTAAGGGAGAGGATGATGGATCTCTATGGAGAGATTATCTCAATAAATAGAGTGTTAGAAGTTGTTAACCCAAAAAGTGTATTTGCACAACATAGTCTTGGAATAGGCTATGCTTTAGGTGAGCTTTGTTATAACAAAAAAATTCCTGGCTTATTAATTACGCATGGAAGTCATACTCCTCAGGAAGAGCCTTTACCAAGCTATGAGTGGAGTCTTCATGCTCATCAAATTTTTAATGGCATGTATCCTTTTGTTTCTATACAAACACCATGGGCTAAAAATTTTTTAAAAAAACAAGATGTGGTTTTTTCAAAATTAATAGATACTGGCCCACTAATTTTTGCAGAATCAGTTAAAAATGAGCAGTCAAATTCTAAAATACGCTTTAGATTATTTGGCCAAAGTCAAGCACAAAAACGAATTATATTACATGCTGGCTCGCCTAGAGCATGGTCGACTTTCAGGCCCTGGGTTTATGAGACAGTTGATGAGTATATTAATAATATCAATACTACTATTAAAGCTGTTGAAAAGTTTTCAGACTTATATCTATGTATTCGTTTTAGGCCTCAAGAAAATTTAAGTTTAAAGGAGTTTAAAATGTCTTTACTAGAATCAAACTGCTATGGAGTATATAGTGAAGGACCATTTGATGAATTTTTAGCTTCATCAGATTTATTAATTAGTTATTCATCAACAACAATTGAAGAGGCTTTACAACATCAACTTCCTGTATTACAGTATGACCCAGATGGAAAGTATCAGCACATACATGGAGAATTTTTTTCAAAAGACGGTGTAAATAGTTTTTCTACAGTATATTCTGTTCTTGATGAAAATCATTTATTACCAGCTTTAGAGTGGTGGAAAGAGAATCATTCAGATGACATCAATAGAAAGCTAGATTGGACAGAGCATGTGTTTGAGAATAAAGAAGATATGCAATGGCTAGAAATTATGGATATTAAATGCTAAATATAGTAGTAATTGGAACAGGAATGTACTCAACTGGACGGGGCACAGACTCTTATGGTACAGTTCTTCCAGCCATTACTGAATGGTTAAGAGGGAGAGCGCAAAGTAGCAAAGTAGTTTTTGTTGGTACTAATGGTGTGCATAGTCATGCAGCAAAACTTAAGGCTGAAAAATTATCTGAAGATTCAAATGTTAAGTTTGATGTAAGCTTTCTACCTGTTAATGGTGATATAGATCATCAAGCCTATTTAAGTGCAATAAAAGAAGTACCAAGGCCAGCATGCGCAATTGTGGTTGTGCCTGACCATCTTCATTATCAGGTTGCATTTGACTGTCTTATGGAAGATTTACCTGTTTTGGTGGTAAAACCTCTAACACCTTCCACAGATGAGGGTGAAAAGTTAGTTAGATTGGCGAATGAACGCTCTTTATATGCAGCGGTAGAATTTCATAAGCGCTGGGACAAGGCAAATTTAATGATAAAGGATAGAATTCAAAAAGGTGATTTAGGTGAGCTGCTTTACTGCTGGGTTGAGTATAGTCAGCGTAAATCTATTCCAACCGAAATCTTTAAGGATTGGGCTCATAAGACTTCGATTTTGCAATATTTAGGGATACATTATATAGATCTATTGCGTTTTTGCACTGGGGCAATGCCAATTAGAGTAATGGCAGTGGGTCAGAAGAAGTGGTTAATAAAAAGAGGAATAGATACCTTTGATTCAATACAATGTTCAATTGAGTGGGAAGTTGAAAACGGCAGTAGATTTACGCAAACTATTCTAACGAATTGGGTTGACCCAGAATCATCTTCAGCTATGTCCGATCAGAAAATAAAGATTGTTGGAACCAATGGAAGATTTGAGTCAGATCAAAAAGAGAGAGGAATAAGAATTAATTTGGATGATGGTCATCTAGAGCAGCCAAATCCAGATTACTGCATGGAATATTCTGGTCATAACAATGCAAAAGAGTGGCGCGGTTATGGAATAGATAGTATTACTACATTCTTATCAGATGTTGAAAATATTAATAGTAATGTAGTTGATATTGAATCTTTACAGCTAATAAGACCAACATTTTCAGAAGCATTAATTAGTACAGCAGTAGTTGAAGCCGCACATAAAAGCCTTTCAAATAATAATGAGTGGCAAAATGTCTAAAAAACCTTTAATTTATGCAATGATTCCTGCTCGTCTTGGAAGTACAAGATTAAAGATGAAGAACCTTGCCCTTATTAATAATAAGCCAATGATAAGTTACGCAATTGAAGCGGCAAAAAAATCTGGTATTTTTGACAAGGTGGTTCTGAACTCAGAGAGTGAAATTTTTAACGAAATAGCCAATCGTCATGACATTTTATTTTATCATCGGCCATCAGATTTAGGATCGTCAGAAGCTAAAAGTGATTTAGTAATTGCAGATTTTATTAATAATTTTCCAGAAGCAGATATTATTGTGTGGGTTAATCCTATATCACCATTCCAAACAGGTGATGAAATTATTAAAATTATTAGTTATTTTATTAATAACAATCTTGATTCATTAATAACTTCTGATGAAAAGCAGGTGCATTGCAACTTTAAAAATGAGCCAATTAATTACTCTTTAGAGGGTGTTTTTCAGCAAACGCAAGATCTTTTTCCAGTGCAGCCTTTTGTATATACAATAATGATGTGGAAATCTAGAAAGTTTTTAAAAGATTTTGAGAATAAAGGATTTGGATTGTTTTGTGGAAAGTTTAGTACTTATCCTGTAAGTAAATTATCTAGTATTATTATTAAAAATAAAGATGATTTAATGTTGGCTGATTTTCTTATGAAAGAAGTCTCAAAAAATGCTAAAAATTACACTGTAAAATACGACGTCTTAGCAAATAATAAATAATTATGTCAATATATGTTTTAGGTATTTCAGCTTTTTATCATGATTCATCCGCAGTATTATTAAAAGATGGGGAAATAGTTGCTGCAGCACAGGAGGAGAGATTTACAAGGCAAAAATTTGAAAATTCTTTTCCTGTAAATGCTATTGATTATTGTTTAAATTTTGAAGAAATTAATATTAATGAAATTAATGCAGTAGGTTTTTATGAA
>CEST01021117.1_pt1 | contig 33739 bp, 37 predicted proteins | sample 326921 | NCBI WGS metagenome assembly CEST01 (sample SAMEA2621509, study PRJEB7988) | marine metagenome | biome: marine biome (ENVO:00000447); feature: surface water layer (ENVO:00002042); material: "saline water (ENVO:00002010), including plankton (ENVO:xxxxxxxx)" | depth 5 m
CTTGCTAATGACTGTGCTGCAAGGGTCGTTGCTCAGTTTGGGCCGCGGCTTGAATCATCAGAATTTGACGTTATAAAGGCAAAATTCGGGTTATAGTGCTCGGGTTACACTGCAGTTGTTAGTCGAAAACGACGATTGGGCGGTTACCGAAGGGTAAATCATGACAGCAAACATTAAAAAAGCGGTTATCCCAGTGGCAGGGCTTGGCACGCGCATGCTGCCTGCGACCAAGGCAATCCCAAAAGAATTATTACCGGTGTATGACCGCCCTATTATAGAGCACGTGGTTAAAGAAGCTATAGCATCAGGCATCACTGAAATTATCCTCGTCACACGCAGCGGCAAAGAGGCGATTGAAAACCACTTTGATGCCCACTATGAGCTTGAGCATCGACTTGAGAAGAAGGGCAAGGAAACCATTCTGGGTACCGTCAAAAACATCATTCCTAGCGGTATCACGGTGACCTCTGTACGCCAGAGTGATGCGCTGGGTCTAGGTCATGCGGTTCTTTGTGCTAAGCATTTATTAAATAACGAGCCCTTTGCGGTGCTTCTGCCCGATGTCCTGGTACTTGATCAAGAATTGCGGTATCAAAACTATAGCTTTGCCGCCATGACTGATGCGTGGAATGAGACCGGTGTAGGCCAGATCATGGTTGAGCGTGTTGATTCCGAGGCCATTGAAAATTACGGCGTTGCTGACTTGGGTGATCGGGCGAGTAAGCCCTTTAAAAGTATTCCCTTAAAAGGCTTGGTTGAAAAACCCTCGCCAGAGGATGCGCCTTCTAATCTAGCGGTACTAGGTCGCTATATTCTCCCCTCCAAGGTGTTGGGTCTGCTTGAGACGACCGTTGCGGGTGTCGGCGGTGAGATACAGCTGACCGATGCGCTGGATGAGCTACTTAAGCGTGACGGGTTAAATGCCTTTGAGACTGACGCTGAAATTTTTGATTGTGGCAATAAGCAAGGGTTTTTGAGTGCAAACTTGGCGGTGGGTATGCGAGATCCTGACGCCAGGCAGTTAATTAAAGCGCTGATTGAAAAGAATGATTGGTAGGATTCGATAAAGGCTATTATGAAATGTTAGACCAGATATGCGAATAGATGCCTCCAATGCTATTTGGTTAAGAGAAAGTTCTTTTATTCTTTTGAGTCGGATGAAGTTGATTTCTAGGCCGCTGATAAAAAATGTAATTAAAAAGAGTGGTAAGTATTCTAGGTCAGCTTGGCCTGATAATTAAAGGAGAGTTTGGGAGTGATTAAAGCAGTAATAATGGCTGGAGGATCTGGCAGCCGTTTGTGGCCTCTATCTAGAATGGCTCGCCCAAAGCAATTTTTATCGCTTCAAGGTGACGATACTATGCTCCAATCCACGATTAAGCGACTTGCTGGCTTGAATATCCAATCTTCAGTTACTATTTGTAATGAAGAGCATCGTTTCTTGGTTGCAGAGCAACTTCGTGAAATTAATAAATTGGGCTCTATTATTTTGGAGCCAGAGGGTAAAAACACAGCGCCCGCAATTGCTTTGGCTGCACTCTTATCAAAAGATGACCCCCTTTTGTTAGTGCTTCCAGCTGATCATGTAATTCAAGATGAGCTCGCGTTTACTAAAGCTATCACTGATGCTATTCCCTTAGCAGAGTCAGGAAAGCTGGTAACCTTTGGAATAGTGCCGAGAGAGCCCCACACAGGTTACGGATACATAAGGAGAGGACAAGAGCAGGGCGCTGGCTTTATTGTGAATGAGTTCGTAGAAAAGCCCTCAAGGGAATTAGCTCAAAGATATGTGAGCTCACAGGAGTATTACTGGAACAGTGGTATGTTCTTATTCAAGTCTAGCCGTTATCTTGAAGAGTTGAGGAAATTTCGTCATGACATCTATGAGTCATGTAAAGCCTCCGTTAAGGCTACAAAACTTGATTTGGATTTTCTGCGAATCAATAAAGACAAATTCTCAGCTTGTCCAAGCGATTCAGTTGACTATGCAGTTATGGAAAATACGGACGACGCTGTCGTCGTGCCAATTGATGCCGGCTGGAGTGATATTGGTTCGTGGAAGGCACTCTGGGATATCGGAGATAAGGATGAGAATGGGAATGTAGTCCATGGAGATGTTTTACTGCATGAGTCTAATAATTCTTTGGTTAAGACCGACGGTAATTTAATTGCATGCGTTGGTGTTGAGGATTTGGTGATTATCTCAACCAAGGATGCTGTCATGGTGGCACATAAGGATAGCGTCCAAGATACAAAAGTTATTGTTCAAAAGCTGAAAGAAGAAAAGCGTACTGAATGGAAAACCAATCGCGAGGTCTTCCGCCCGTGGGGTAAATATGACTCTATTGGCAGCGGTGATGGCTTCCAGGTTAAAAGATTAACCGTGAATCCTGGCGCCAAGCTAAGCGTTCAAATGCATCATCACAGATCAGAGCATTGGGTTGTAGTGGCAGGTGTGGCAAGGGTGTATTATGGCGAAAGTGTTCGGGACCTCAACGTTAATGAATCTACATATCACGGCAAAAAAGTTATTCATTCTCTAGAAAACCCTGGAGATACTCCCCTAGAGTTAATTGAGGTGCAGGTTGGGAGTTATCTTGGCGAGGATGATATCGTTAGATTTGAAGATGTTTACGGAAGAAAGTGAACCAAATTTTGTCGATAAAAAGATATGTTTCGTACTATTTAACACAACTAAAAATTTATACAATTCACTAGCAAGGATCTCAAATGGGAATGCCCACATCAAGTAGTGCTGTAACGGCATTGGCAGACAAAAAGATCGCAGTTATCGGCCTTGGTTATGTTGGCCTTCCTTTGGCCGTAGAGTTCGGGAAGATATTTTCAACTATTGGATTCGATATTAATCAGGAGCGTCTTGCTGAGCTGAACCGCGGAGAGGACTCGACATTAGAGGTTACCTCTGAAGGACTTGCGAAAGCAAAATTACTATCTTTCTCCAGTAATCTGGATGATATTCAGGCGTGTGATATCTATATCATCACGGTACCTACTCCAATAAATGAGCACAATCAACCAGATCTCAGTCCATTGATCGGCGCCAGTGAGATGGTATCTAAGGTACTTTCCTCGGGCAACTTGGTTATTTATGAATCGACCGTATACCCTGGCGCAACAGAGGAAGTATGTGTCCCTCTTTTAGAAAAATCATCTAACCTTACTATGAATAATGATTTTTTTGTTGGGTATAGTCCCGAAAGAATAAATCCTGGAGATAAGTTACATACCCTCACAAAAATACTTAAAGTCACTTCTGGGTCCAGCAAAATCGCTGGTGACATGGTCGATCTTCTCTATTCAACTATAATCGAGGCTGGAACCTACAAAGCGAGCTCAATAAAAGTAGCGGAGGCCGCGAAGGTCATCGAAAACACGCAAAGAGATGTCAATATTGGCCTAATTAATGAGTTGGCGATAATCTTTGATAAGTTAAATATTGACACAGAAGAAGTTTTGAAGGCCGCAGGAACGAAGTGGAATTTTTTACCATTTCGCCCAGGTTTAGTTGGCGGTCACTGCATAGGTGTTGATCCATACTATTTGACGCATAAAGCCCAAACCGCAGGCCTTCATCCCGAGATTATCTTAGCTGGACGCAGGATAAACGACAATATGGCGACTTATGTCGCATCGAAGCTTATCAAAGAGATGCTTCGAAAAAATATCCGAGTTAAAGAGTCTCGTGCATTGATTTTGGGCTTTACATTTAAGGAAAATTGTCCTGATGTTAGAAATACTAAAGTTATCGATGTGGTCACGGAGCTCAAAGAATATGGCATATCAGTTGATTGTTATGACCCCTGGGTTGATCCTAAAGTTGTAGAGCGTGAGTATGGTCTAGATCCTATTAAGAGTCCGTCAAGAAAGACATATGATGCAGTCGTAATAGCTGTAGGACATGACCAATTTAAAGAGATGGGCATCAATAAAATAAAAGAATTTTGTAACAGTGACTCCGTAGTTTTTGATTTAAAATATTTGTTCTCTCAGACAGAGACTGATATTCGCCTTTAACGTTAGGGGATTTTATTAAATGAATGAATATGCACTAGCTCTAAAAGCGTTAACATCAGAGAGATACACTTGGTTGATAACAGGAGTGGCCGGATTTATTGGCTCTAACATTCTAGAGCAGCTGTTAAAGTTAGATCAAAATGTTGTCGGTCTGGATAACTATGCTACGGGGCATGAAGAAAACTTGTTTGACGTAAAGGAACAGGTTAGTCAATCACAGTGGGCGAGATTCCGTTTTATTGAGGGTGACATCACGGATGCTGAAGTCTGTCAGGCTGCGTGTAAGGGTGCTGATTTTGTTTTACACCAGGCTGCGTTGGGTTCAGTTCCTAGATCGATTGCCGACCCGATTGCGACGAACAATGCGAATATCAATGGCTTCTTAAATATGCTAACTGCGGCCAAAGATCAGAATATTAAGAGTTTCACCTATGCGGCCAGTAGCTCAACATATGGAGATCATCCAGATTTACCCAAATCTGAGAAAGTTACTGGGAATCCACTATCCCCCTACGCAGTTACTAAGTTAGTTAATGAGCTTTATTCAGATGTTTTCTCTAGGGTATATGGATTCCACTCCACAGGTTTAAGATATTTTAATGTCTTTGGGAAACGACAAGATCCCAATGGAGCGTACGCGGCAGTAATACCAAAATGGATCAATGCTTTGGCTAACAATGCAGATATAACCATCAACGGTGACGGAGAAACAAGCAGAGATTTTTGTTTCGTTGAAAATGCTGTTCAGGCAAATATTCTTGCTGCGATGGCACCTAAGGTCTCCTCCAGTTGTATTTTTAATGTTGCTTATGGTGCCCGAACTTCACTAAATCAGCTTTTTGAGATGCTTAAGAGCATGTCTGAAAAGGAAGGAGTGTTGTATGAAAAAGCACCAATTTACCTAGACTTTCGTCCCGGTGACGTCAAGCACTCATTAGCAGATATAGCTCAAATTTCGTATGATTTGGGGTATAAGCCTCTCTATCCTATTAAAGAAGGCTTGTCGAAGGCTTTGCCTTGGTATCTGGCGAAGCCTAGTTAATTTATTAAGGATGGAAATATTACATGATTATTAATGGGACAGTAATTGGTGAGAATAATAGACCATTTGTTATTGCCGAGGTGGGGCAGGCTCATGAGGGTAGTCTTGGTAATGCTTTTGCCTTTGTTGATGTGGCCAGTGCGTGTGGTGTTAATGCGGTGAAATTTCAGACACACATTGCAAGTGAAGAGAGTACGATACATGAACCTTGGCGGATCCCCTTTAGCCGGCAAGATTCATCCAGATATGATTATTGGAAACGTATGGAGTTTAGTGAAAGTCAATGGCTTGAGCTGAAGGAGTACGTTGAAAAAAAAGGGCTTATTTTCTTGAGCTCTCCATTTTCACTTAAAGCATGCGATCTCCTGTTGGATATAGGCGTAGAGGCATGGAAAGTAGCCTCTGGAGAGATGCACAATCCGCAGCTAATCAATTATCTAATAGAAACAAATAAGCCGATGATTTTATCGACAGGCTTAAGTCCCAAAAGTCAGGTTAGGCAAATAGTTGCTGATGTTGTTGCAAAAGGAACAAGCTGCGCTGTACTCCATTGCACTACTATGTATCCTACGCCTCCTGAGTCCGTTGGGCTTAATGTTTTTGAAAGTTTTTGTAATTTATTTGATGATATACCAGTCGGGATATCAGATCATTCGGGGACGATTTATCCTAGTGTCGTATCAGCCTACCAGGGAGCATCAATTTTTGAGGTGCACCTGACTCTCCATGAAAAGATGTTTGGTCCTGATGTCTCCTCATCTTTGACGCCAGAAAAACTAACTGACCTTGTTACTGGGGTTAATTTTGCTTGCAGAATGAGGCAATCCAAAGTTGATAAAGACAGCCAGTTAGGCGATGTTGTTAAAGAAAAAACTATCTTTAGTCGGAGTATTGTGGCCAATTACTCGTTAAAAAGAGGACATAAACTGTCTGCTGCTGATCTGGGTTACAAAAAGCCCGGTGGAGGGCTGGATTATTCAGAATGGGACTATCTTTTAGGGAAAAAATTGGTAAAGGATGTGTCTGTAGATCATATCCTGGAGAGGTCAGATGTTGAATAAGATCAGGGTATGTATTGTTATAACGGCAAGACCTAGTTATTCCAGAATTCGAACAGCTATGTTAGATCTAAAAAAGCGTGCCTCGGTTGAGTTGGTTGTGATCTGCTCCGGTTCAGCATTATTAGATCGATATGGGGCGATCGCTGACGTAATAAAGGCAGATGGGTTTAATGTTGTTGACGAGCTTTACACTTTTGTCGAAGGTAATGACTTGATAAATATGTCGCTGACTACTGCTAATACAATAACGAGCACGTCATTGGCTTTGCGTAAATTAAAGCCCGATTATGTGGTCAGTATCGCTGACAGGTATGAAACTTTGGGCACAGCCGTGGCGGCTTCCTATCTGTCAATACCATTGATCCACATCCAAGGTGGAGAAGTTACCGGAAATATAGATGACAAAGTCCGTCATGCGGTAACCAAGTTATCAGACATACACTTAGTAAGTTCTCAATCAGCTGAAAAGAGGCTTATTAAAATGGGTGAAAATCCAAGAGTTATTTTTAACACAGGATGTCCGTCGATAGATATTGCTCGGCAATCTAAGTTGATTAAATTGAGTGAGATACAAACTGCGTTACAAACTCATATTGTCGGCAGCACGATCAATATTAAGAAAAAATTTGGTGTATTACTGCAACATCCAGAGACAGAAAACTTTGAGTCAAGCTATGATCAAATGTCAAAATCTCTTGAGGCAGTTAGCAAGACTGGCATTCAAATTCTAGTTTTTTGGCCTAATGTAGACGCGGGCTCCGACTCAACGGCAAAAGCGATCAGAGTTTTTAGGGAAAAAAACGACCCAACTAACATAGCCTTCGTAAAAAATTTACCAGGAGAATTATTTTTGAGGCTTCTGTCTGAAGCTGAATTTTTGGCCGGTAATTCTAGTGTGGGTCTTCGTGAGTGCGCTTTTCTTGGCGTTCCAGTTGTCAATATTGGTGACCGACAGATTGGAAGGGATAGGTCAGAAAATGTTATTGATGTCAAATGTGAAACACATCTAATCGAAAATGCTTTACTGACACAGATATCTAAGGGCAGATATCCATCGTCTTTGATTTATGGGGATGGGTATTCAGGAGAAAAGATTGCCGACGTTGTATGCTCACTAAAAGATATAGGGGTCAAGAGATTCTATGAGTAACAATGTTTTGGCGGTGATTCCAGCACGTGGAGGTTCAAAGGGTGTGCCAGGGAAGAATAAGCGTATTATTGGAGGCAAACCGCTAATTGCCTACAGTATTGAAGCTGCTATCAAGTCTAAGTCTTTGGACCGTATCGTCATTTCTACGGATGATTCAGACATTGCAGAGATTGGCCAGAGTTATGGGGTTTCGGTTATCAACAGACCGGAATCACTAGCGTTGGATGACAGCGCTGTTACAAGTGCGGTCAGTCATGCGGTAAAAGCATTGAGAGATGATGAAGCATTTGTAACTGATGTTGTGGTGCTGCTTCAACCGACTTCGCCTCTCAGAACAGTGGAAGACATTGATAGTGCAATTGATGTCCATTTCAAGACAGATATGAACGTCTGTAGTGTGAGTGAGTGCGGAGACAATCATCCTGCCAGGATGTATTCGATTTTGGATTCGCGGCTACAATCGTTAATGCCGAAGATATCTTCTTTACGAAGACAGGATCTACCGAAGATCTATCATCGGAATGGTGCTTTGTATGTTTTCTCTTATCCTTCGATGGTTGCAGAGGGAATTATAACAGAGTCTATGGTTCCTTATATTATGGGAGCCGAATCATCTATCAACATAGATACTGAGTTAGACGTCGCTCTGCTAGAAGCCGTCTTGAAGCTTTCGTGAACCTAATATACTTAGCTGAATCGGAAAACTTCCCAGATGAGAGTATCAAGAGACTTGAGACGAAAGCTCAAGTGGTGACGGATCTGAGCGGTATTGATAAAAGTAATGTTACTGTTGCTTTCGTGCGCCTCAGTAAATACATAGGTCCAGAATTCCATCTTGAATTCCCATCGCTTAAATATGTTGTTAGCCCCACTACGGGTGTTAACCATATTGATATGCGTTATTTTTCTGAGCATGGTATTCGTGTAATTACATTGCGGGGGCATTACGCCTTTTTAGATAATATCCACGCTACGGCGGAGCACACGCTGGCTATCGTTTTAGCCTTATTTCGGCAGGTCCCCCAAGCCTATAATTCTGTGTCAAATGGCCAATGGAATAGGTACCCCTTTAAGGGTCGGGAACTACATGGAAAAAGCGTATTAATTTTGGGGTATGGGCGCGTTGGTTCTCAGGTGGCTTTTTTGTATGAATCGTTTGGTTGTAAAGTAAGTGCACATGATCTTCATGATTCAAAAATTCCATTAAAGTATAAGTGTGATTTTTCTGATGCATTGTCACAATGCGATTTACTATCAATTCACGTTGATTTAAGTGACAGCAATTATGGTTTGGTGAGTGAGTCAATCATCAATGCAATGAAAGAGTCGGCGGTGGTAGTCAACACTTCCCGCGGTGAGCTTATAGATCAAAAAGCACTGTTAAATGCTTTGATGGATAAAAGAATAGCGGCCGCGGCTATTGACGTACTCCATGATGAACCTGAACCAATTAATGAAATGGTTAGAGAGTCAATAAAGGTTTGTGGGCCGAGGCTCTTAATTACGCCTCACATATCTGGCTTTACCGAAGAGTCTCTTCCCAAAGTCGAAAATTTTGTTACCAGCCTTCTCTTGGAAGAGTTAGATTAGAAATTTTCTTAAAGAGCTAGTTCGAAAAGTCTAATTATAAAGCCTATCCATGCGGTGCTACCTCTGCTCGGATCGATAAACTGGGAAAATAACAACCGGAGTTGTATTAATGTCACATGAAGAGAATTGGAATTATTTTAAGCAGGATCTTGAATACACAGATGTTTTAAATAATAGGCTTGTGGATAAAGTCGAGATGGTTTCTGCCCATGGATTGGTCGAAGTCATGAATAATTACACCAACAGTTCCCTCTCATTATTGGATTTAGGTAGCGGGCCTGGCCATTATTTCCCAGTAATTGACAATAACTATAATGGAAAAGTTCACTCATACCATGGTGTCGATATTGTTGAGCAAAATGTTGTTAATGGAAATAACTTCTTTGAGAGTAACGACAGAGTAAAATTTTCTGAGGGGGATGTCATGCGGCCCAGTGATATATATGACGGAGAGAGTTGTATTGTTTCAGCAAATACGCTTCCTCACGTACCTTCAATAGCGCCTTTAATGAAATTCATATCGAATACGAAATCGATTGAATGTTTCTTTTTTAGGCTCCTCCTTGGAAGTGAGTGTGTCCAAATAAAAAAACATCTCAAAAGCGATTCTTTTGATAATCTATTTGAGGATAATTATCAGCACAACAACATTTATAGTCTAGACTATTTTCGGTCTTTTTTAGATGATTCGTGGTCCTTGGATGTTTATCCTGATCGTATTGATCAAAAAATGCTAGAAAATCATTCAATCCCCAAGGAAAAAGAAAACTCATTTTATTCAAATAGAGTGTCAAGATTTGTAAATGGATCTATTTTTAAAGGTGAGGTCCATATGCCTTGGAAGTATATTGTGGGTATTCGTAATAAATAGTCGCCTTAAAGAAATCTAACGATAGGAACTTTATGACTAGTCGAAAGCTTGTGTCTACACTATTGGTTTTTAGGAAGTCTGATCTTGTCAGCAAACTTGTACGCTGTATTCTTGCGCTCAAAAAAGACTCAATTGCTGGCGACCAAGTAGTTTTTTAGTTCTTTTTATGATGTTTGATATCATGATTTATTCAGCTGGATTCTTTCTTTCATATTTAGGCGTTTATATCCTTTTATTGTTTAGATCTATTGAAATGAATCGAGCTAGTCATCCGCCAAAACAAAGACAGAGTAGAACATGAAAATTTATATGCCCATTGAGGTAGCATCACGTGAGCTTGAAGCTCGTACACTTCTGGCATTTTTCTCTGCCAGATCAAGCTTTGATGTGGTTTTGGGGCGCAAAAAAGAATTAATAGACCATGCATTAGCTTCTGAGCCTGGAATATTCTTGTCACAATGGGGGTTGCACCGAAATTTTTTACCACTGTACAAAAAACTCAAGAGTAAAGGGCATCTTATAGTTTGTTTTGATGAAGAGGGTCTTGTTACCCTCGCTTTCGACAATTATGTAAAAACTAAAATAAATGAGAATTGCGTCGAGATAGCGGATAAGGTGTTACTCTGGGGGCGCTCTCAAGAACAAAAGTTTAAGGCTGCTTTCCAATCATCCTCTAAAAAATTTAAAGCCGTTGGCAATCCTCGGGACGATATATTAGATGCTAAATTTGACAGTCTCTTTGACTTAGGAAAACTCAATTCGATATCTGCAAACAGTCAAGCTATTGTTTTTGTATCATCATTTGGTTTTGCGAACCACGCTATTGGAGGTGAAGCTTATTTTGAAAATTCAATTAAAAATGGTGTATTTTTCAATGAAGAAGTAGAAGCCATATTCAGAGATTACTTCAACTTTCAAGAGAAAAACTTTGCCAAGTTCATTGATCTAGTTGAAGTTACTGCCAGAGATTATCCAGAAAAGATTATTACCTATCGTTGTCATCCCGCAGAAAATAGAGAGTCCCTTTTACAAAGATTCAGGGGCATGAATAATGTGAAGTTTTCATACGGAGGCTCAATTATTCCGGTACTCAGGGATGCCGAGTTAGTAATCCATAATTACTGTCATGCTGGCATAGAAGCTCAAATATTGGGCAAAAAAACCTTCGCAATGAGACCTTTTAGAGATCCGAAAATCGAGAATGAGCAGGTTTATGAGAACTCAGTCTCATTATCTTCAGTTGATGAGGCTAGAAAAGAAATCAATAGATTTATCTGTTCTGTGAGCGAAAAGAGTAACGAAATCAACCATGAAATCAGCCATGATTTCTTATTTTCAGATGGCCAACAATTGGCTGTTGAAAGATTCGTTGATACCTTTATAGAGCTTCGTTCAGATCTAAATTTTCAGCGTGATGCTAAAATATTTAGTGCCAACCAATATATTGATCGGCTTAAACGATTTCTTAGGAAAGCTAAGAATAGTTATATAGATCAAAAGAGTGAGGGGCTTGATTTTGAGACGGTCAAAAAAATACTAGATGAAATAATCAAAATTTATCCTGATGGCCGTCAGGAGCTGGACTTTAGACAGCTAAAACCGTTCGTATTTGCCCTTAAAAGTATGAGCTCTAAAGACAATGAATAAGTTAATAATTTACAGCGAGACGATTTTTTCCGACCGCATAAGTAAAGAAATAGTGCGATATGCACCCAAAGGTGCGGTAGATGTAATTTATAGTGATGAAGTGAGAAAGAAAGATTTAATCTTGCGAAGGAAAGATACGTCTTGGTTTTATATGTCTAGGGTCAAGTTGATTAGAGGGCTTTTTTTCCTAATGAGATTTGTTGCGCCACTCGGAGCAAATAGACAAGCTTTAAAGGATCACTTTTTATTGGACTGTGGTCACTACGGATTTGAACGCAAAAACGTTCTCAAAGCTGTCATCTGGCTGGTCTCTAAATACAAATTCTTGCGATCGTTAATATTCAAGATGAGTTTGTTGCTGGTTCCCAAAGATGTGGTTGAAAATAGTTTCGATCAAGATAGTCACTTAAATGTTCTAGTATTTTCGTTTGCCAATTTAAAATCGTTGTCAGTTCTGGCCGTGGTAGCAAATGCGAGGAAAACTAAACAAAATAAAATCTTTTCAGTTGTTCAGAGTTGGGATAATCCAACAACCAAGGGATATGGGCTTGTTCGACCTGACTATACGTTTACGTGGACCGAATTGATGAGAAAAGAGCTGCTTGAGTATCAAGATATTCCTCTTTACAGATCATCACCAATTGGTTCGCCCACTTTTAGCAGAAAATATTCTTCGACCTTAAAGAAATTGGATGTTAAGAAAATAAGAAATAAAATAATATTTGCCACGAAGAGTCCAGCCTCTTTTGGAAATAATGTGGACATCGCTATTTTTCTAGCGCTCTATTCGGCCGTTAAGAATATTGATCTTGAAGTGCGAGTTCACCCACTTTCTTTATTACGAAAAAGTACTGAATTAGAGGATTTTAAAAAATTATCAGAGCAGTATTGCTTTAGTCTTCAGCATGCTGAGCTTGAAGATGACCTCCCTAATCTGGATGTCGACAGAGATAATCTAGCGTATACCTCAAATCCTGGGGATATTCTAGTAACCGTTTATTCAACAATGAACTTGGAAGCTGCAAACTTGGGGCTTAACTGTATTAATGTGGATTTCGAAATTAATGGATCAGAGGTTAAACCCCAGAGAATGAATATGTCTATTGATCGAAAACAGCTGCATAATCAACGATTGCTTCGCTATGGTTACATACGGAATGTCTCGTCCTTGGCAGAGCTTGCCGTAGCACTTGATGGCGCTCTTAAGAGTGATGATCAGGAGCGAATCCAAAGTGCTATGCAGTTAGTTGTTGATAACGAATGCTCACCGACTTTTTTTGTTGGTGATTTATTGGAACAAATTAATGGATATCGAGGTGAGCAGAGTTGAAACGAAGAGAGATATGTATATTTCAAAAAACGGATCCTGTCTTAAAGTGTGTTGCAGAAATGACCGCGCAGGCCAAACAGCATCAGGGAGACATTATTGGGGCTGTTTTGGATGGTAGGCGTCTTTTAGGGTCGTTATCTGACGGAGATATTCGTCGGTATCTTCTAAGTGACTCTGCGGACATTACGTCGGATGCCGTCGATAAGGCGATGTCAAATAACGTAGTCTCGGTGAAAGAGCATCAAGTTGACTCTATCCCTAAAATCTTGAGCTCTCTTGATCGAAAGATTAAGAGTATTTTTGTTGTCGACGAGAGTGGAGACTATTGCTACACATTAGGGCTTGAAGATAATGGTGAAATCTTTGAAGGCGGCAATGATGTCTTTGCGAATCAAAGAATTGTTGTAGTCGGCCTAGGGTTTGTGGGACTTACCTTAGCTGTGCATATTGCAAAAGCAGGCTTTTCAGTTGTTGGAGTCGATGCTAATACAGTTGTTGTAGAGAGTCTGAGTGATAGAGTGGCCCCCTTCTTTGAGCAAGGGCTGCAATCCTCACTCGATGGCTTATCAGAATCGAGTTTGAGTTTTGAGAATGGAATAACTAAAGCGGACGGAGATACTAAAACCACATTTATAGTGGCAGTGGGTACGCCTATTTCAAACGGTGAAGCCGATGTCAGCCAACTTAAAGGTGCAATAAATAATGTGGCTGAGAATATAAATAACGGAGATCTTTTGATCATTAGGTCAACCGTGCCAATTGGCACATGTAGTGGTTTTGTGACTTCGCTAATGAGTGAGAAATCTTTGGTGGCCGGTGAGAATTATTTTCTGGCGATGGCGCCTGAGCGGACAGCTGAGGGTGTCGCATTATCTGAATTACAAACATTGCCCCAAATTATAGGCGCTGATGACTCTATATCTTTGCAACTTGCTGATGGATTCTTTAGTGAATTCTCAGCCTCTACAATTAGTGTTGGTAGCACGGTAGCAGCCGAGACCTGCAAACTGGTCTGCAACAGTTGGCGAGATTTAGGGTTTGGTTTTGCGAATGAGCTGGCTACCTTGTGTGAAGCGAATGATATCGATGCTTTCGACTTGATCAATAGCTGTAACTTTGGATATAAACGTATGACGTTACCACTGCCATCACCAGGGGTGGGTGGCTACTGTCTCACCAAAGATCCACTCTTATATGCGGCCTCTGGAGCAAAATTGCCGGGTGCCTTTAGTGGTAATTTATCCATCGACGCTAGGAAAGCTAACGTGATTGCCGGTATGGCCCCAGACAGAGCCCTTGAGAATTTTATTCGAAGGATTGACCCTGAGAAAACAAGAAAACTTAAGTTGCTCGTATGTGGGTTAACTTTTAAGGGCGCGCCAGAAACAGATGATATTCGTTATTCCACCTCAATAGAATTTATTGATAGAGCTATCTCAATGGGCCATGACGTCATTGTGACTGATCCGTCTGATGTTGTTCTATCTAAAGTAAAGAATCGATTATCAGTTTCCTCGTTGGATCACAAAGTTGGAAAGGACGTTGATGCTATTTTTGTGCTGAATAACAATCCTGAAAATACGAATTTGAATTATTCTGATTGGTTAATTTCTGAGGGTGAAAAGCTTTTCTTTGACGGATGGCATCAGTTCAATGGCTATCGCCATGCGTTTGAAGATAAAGCTGTGAAATATGCAACGATGGGGGTAGTAAAATGAGGATAAGAGAGAATAATGTGATCTGCTTACTACTATTTAGTGGTCTGAACAAAAGAAATTCAACAGCCCTTAATTTCAATAAACAAAATATTTTTTCTGAAAATATAAGCAGGAGCACAGTATGAAGTTAATAGCTGAACTATGTCAAAACCACAATGGTGACGAGAATGCAATGCTCAAAATGGTCGATGAAGCAGCTGAGGCTGGTGCTACGCATGTAAAAGTGCAGCACATTCTTGCTGAAAATGTAACGTTTAGACCACAATTTGAAGCTGGCGGCATAGATAGAGTGTCAGGAGTTGAGTTCATACAGCGACCTTATGATGCTGAGTATGCTCGGATGAAAGGGCTAGAGTTGGATGATAGCTCAGTTAAAAAATTTATTGGTAGGTGCGTTGAAAACAACGTAATCCCGCTCACCACATGCTTTTGTACTCAACATGCAGGTCATCTTTCCAATCTGGGGTTTAAAGAAATTAAAGTAGCGAGTTATGATTGCGCAAGCCATCATATGTTAAAGATTTTGAAAGATAAGTTTGATTATGTATATGTTTCAACAGGCGCTACATTCAACAATGAGATTGCATCGGCTGCCGCGATATTACCGAAAGAAAAATCATCGTTTCTACATTGTGTTACTCGATATCCTACTCCCCTGACAGCCCTAAATCTTGGTCGCATAGATTGGTTGCGAAAATTTGATCGCCCCGTGGGCTTTAGTGACCATTCGCTAAAGTCACGGGATGGGCTTGGCGCTGTAAAATTGGCTTTATATTTGGGGGCTGAATTAATTGAGGTCCACTATCGGATTTTTGGAGAAGACGAATCTAAAGATGGGCCAGTGTCAGTTGACAAAGAGCAGTTACGTGAGTTGAGCGACTTTGATAGTCTCAGTTTAGAGGCTAAAAAAGCGGAGATCAAAAATCTTGGTTTGCTTGACTTTGCTAATGTGTCAACCCACCCCTTTGAAATGAGTGAAGAAGAATATAAAAACAGGCTCTATTTCAGGGGGCGATTTGCCTCGTTAGTGGAAAGCGATGGAATCAGGAGGCACGTTTATAATTGGGAACGCATAGATTGAGGATATCAAAATGTCTAAAAATGTCTGTTTGGTATGTGGTAGCTCCGCTCTATTAAATATAACAACTGGATATAGCAGGTATTGGCCACGTCTTTTCAAAAAGGTAGCTGCGTGCCAAGACTGTGGACATATACAGCTTAATCCACTTTATGCGGCTAAAGAATATGAGGAAATAAATACAAAGTTCTTTAGTAAAGCTTATCTGGCGAATGGTAGGTCTAACGTAGTCAATAACGGTAAGAAATTAAAAAAACTTGAGGAGTTTTTGGATGCACGCCTTTCTAGTGGGCTAAGAGTTTTGGATGTTGGTGCCGGAGAAGCTTGGGCGTTACCGTATTTTATGAAGAAGTGTGGTAACTACTCTGCAATTGAAGAGGTCCCAAAGTTGTTCACGTCAATAAGGGATAAAGGAGGTCGCGTTATTGCTACATCACTAAATTCTGACTTAAATGGCTTCAATGGAGCTTTTGATGTAATAATTTTTAGACATACGATTGAACATCTTTTAGATCCGAAGAAAGCGCTTGGGAAGTTAAGGGATCTATTGTCTGAAAACGGAGTCATTTTCTTAGCATTGCCTAATTCATCCCAGCCTGGGGCTAAAAAGGGTTTCAGGACGAGTTATCTGAGACCGGTGCACATTTCATATTTTTGTGAAGGTAATTGTCGTCGGTTGGTAATATCTTGTGGATTTAAAATACTTCAAGATAAAGTTGATGGCGAGATCCAATTTTTGTTGGGCAAGGCGTCAAGTGATTTGGAAGTTGTTCGTTTTCAAAATTATTACGACGAACAACTTCAAGTATTCAAAGCTGCTCAGAAAAAAGCGTTTTTTAAGGACATTCGGTTTTTCATAAAAGATATCTTGAAGGCACCATTTGGTGATAAGCGTAAATACTTGCGACTGTAAAACTAAAAATCTCCAAGTAGGATAATGCCGTTGAGGTTTGGCTATGCGTAGAGTGTCGATAATTGCTTGTAATAATGGTTTAGGACATATTAAGCGGAGTTGCCTGCTTTTTGGCGCCTTAGTTGATCTTGGAATTGACGCCACTATATACGGTAACTATGAACGTATTCGTGCTTTTATCGAATCGCGCAAAGATAGCGTAATGCCCGTTGTTCAAAATATTTCAGGTTTGCCTTCTGGGCGGGACTATCTCTCCACTGGTATTGATAGTTATAAAGATATCTTTAAAGATCTCTCTGATTTGCTTGATGATTCTCTAGTTATTTCTGATAACTACTTTGAGCCATTTTTATTTGGTTCAACTGGATTCTTATTAGCAAACTTTTTATGGAGTGACTTGGAGGATGAAAGTTTTGGGTTTGATATCGTCAAGGAGCTTCATACAAAAAAGTGTACAGTTTTGACGACCAAATTTGGGAAGCCTTATTTCGAAGATGCTTTGAAAATAAACCTGTTTGGGACTCCCAAGGAGCAGAAAGTTAACCTCGGTTACACACTTGTTTGTAAAGGATTTGGAGATTGGAGCGGGGGTTTTGAAGAACGTCTAGAAGAATTTTTTACAAACGAAACCAGGACTACGAATGGTGAGCAGCAGTGTTTATATGTTGATAGGAATCTTCCATACCAAAATTGGTTTTCAGATTACGATGTTCGAATTCTCGATCAAGGAATATCCGAAGAGATTATAGGGAATGCCGATCGAATTGTAGGAAGACCGAGTCTTGGAATCGTAACTGATTCATTAGCCGCCAAGGTGCCTTTTATATCGGTTTACGCCCCAGGTGATCTCGAGTCAGCTCATAATGAATCGGTGTTGACTCAGATATATAAATCAACTGGTATCCTAAATATTGATTGCTCATTTATGAGAAAAAAAATGAAAAATATTGATTTTGGATTGGGTGGTGAGAAACAGCTAGCAGAATTGATACACGGGGAACTCAAGAAATGAAGACTATCGCTATCATTCCTGCAAGAGCAGGCTCTCAGGGTGTAAAGAATAAGAATATTCGTCTGGTTGGCGGTATACCACTAATTTGCCATACCATTATTGCGGCTAGATCATCCGGGGTATATAACGATGTAATTGTAACTACAGATTCATCGGAGATTGCCGAGATCGCAAGGGATGCTGGCGCCAGTGTTCCATTTCTTCGAAGTGATCAGTTAGCCGATAATAAAGCTTTAGCGGTTGATGTGATGGTTGATTCGCTAAAAAGGTTAGATGCAAAGTACTCTAATGACTCTTATTTTTGTATGTTGCAACCGACTACACCTCTCCGTTCGGCGCAGGATTGTATCAATGTTCATGAAATGATGATGTCTGAGCCTGCACATTCAGTCATTAGCGTTACAGAGTGTTCCGACCACCCATATAAAATGGTCCGCAAGTCAAGTTCCCAATTAAGGTTGAATTTTTTGGATTGGCCGGTTGAAAATCCTCCAAGACAATCGCTGCCAAAACTATTTATCTATAACGGAGCTTTTTATGCTGCAAATATTAATCTGTTCTTAGATCAGAAAACATTCGTCTCTCAAAAAACTAAATTGTATGAGATGCCTAAAGAACGATCTGTGAATATTGATGATGAAATTGATTTAGTGCTTGCTGATACTTTATTGAAGAATGTACACAATTAATCATTATCAATAAAGCACATTAAATAAATGTTTAGTCTTATTGTTGATTATTCTTATGGAATGATATGTCATCGCCAAAATGCTTCAACTCTGACATTTTGAATGTTAATAAAAGTGACAAATTTGAAGCCATTCTTGGTCAAAGGATCTGGACGCTCCGAGCTCTGCGTGAATTGGCCCCAAATTTTGACTACAAATATTATCCCGCAGGAAAGTATGCGAGAATCAGACCTTTAAAGGTACAGCGTTAATAGTATTAAAATGGCGAGTTGTCGCTCTGGGCTTGCTTTGAAGTCTTAAATCCAATTAATTAAATAGAGCAGAATATATATTTCCTGAGGAAGAATATGAAAAACATAAAATTAAATTATGATAGTTATTCAATCGATGCCATTGCTAGCGCTGAGATTAGTAAGTTTTACTCGCAAAAAGAAGTAATCTTTGAGAAATATCCAAGGAAGAGGGATTCTTTGCGTGAGTTAAAGCATATTTTTTTGAGTCGATTTTCTTCTTTGACTTTTTCCCATAGAGAAAATGATGCAAAAGAGCAATATGAGGGCATATGGTCAGCAAAGACGGTTTCAGACGTTTTTCGTACAGGGGGCCAAAGAGACAGTGGTATTGCAGCCTCTACACAAATTCTTTTTGAGGGCCGCTTACTGTCATCTGAGATGTGGAGCCTGAATGCAACTATTGTGTCAACTTTCGCGTCATACTTAAGGCAAGAAGGCAAAGACAAGAATAATATTTTAGAGGTAGGTTCAGGAAATGGATTTAATCTTATAGCTTTAGCGGCTCAATTTCCGAGTAAAAAGTTCGTTGGATTGGAATTGACTGAATCTGGGGTGTCAGCCAGCAATAAAGCGGTTGCAGATAGCCGAACAGTTATGAATTTGTGTGAATTTGTCTTTGGCGCCAACAATAAGTATTCAGGGGGTCCACTGCAAAATATTAAATTTATTCAAGAGGATGTTACCCGATTAAACCCTAATTTGGTTGCTACTGACCAGATATTTAGTGTTTTAGCGCAGGAGCAGATGGATCAAGTTTATGATGGGTTTCTTAGCGCAATTAAGAAAATGAAAGATACTGATTTTTTCTTTTTCGAACCCTATCTTGATTTTAACTCTTACTATCAGGCGTTGATTTTAAAAACTAAAAAGTATTTGTATCGTGATTCTATGGAGTTAGAAAAAGTTCTCGGTATTGAGGTGGAGAAATATAAAATGCCAATGAAAATCAATAAGAAAAAATATGCTTTCGGAATTTTGAAAGGCAAAACAAATTAGATTAGAGGGGTAGTAAAAATAATTTTCTTTGTAAGTTTACTGTTAGGGTTTACGAAATGAATATTTTGGATATGGTTGGTCGGAGTAAAGAACTGTTCGAATCAGATTTAGTAAATACCGAAAACTGTTTACAGGAAAAGGTTTCGGATTCTAAGTTTCTCATGATTGGTGGGGCTGGATCTATCGGTCAGGCTGTTACTAAAGAGATTTTTAAGCGTGATCCCCAGGCACTTCACGTTGTAGATATTTCTGAAAATAATATGGTTGAACTAGTGAGAGATCTCCGAAGCACAGAGGGCTATGGGAGTGGCGATTTCAAAACGGTCTCTGTCGATTGTGGTTCAGTTGAATTCGGGGCGTTAATGGCGAGCGAGGGCCCTTACGATTGCGTGTTTAATTTAAACCAAAGGCTTCTTGGGGGCTGCAATTGATACCGAATTACAGCGAGGAACCAATATGTGAAATGGGAATTAAGCAGGTTGTGTTTTTTTGTAAAGCACCACTAGAATCTGGAATGGCGAATACTGTGCAATCTTTGCAAATGGCGAGGGCCATGTCAGCACAATCTAAAGTGTTAGTTTTAGCCGCTTCAAAAACACCTGAAAGTGCGGGAAAAAAAATAAAGCTTATTTTAGGTAATGAAATAAGCTTTAGTTGGGATGTTTCTAGTAATCCTTTTCCTGTGCGTATTATTCAGTTAGCGATTTGGCTTTATAGGCAAAAAGGGAAAAGTCAATTAGTAATAACCAGATCAGCGCTTATTGCTATATTAGTGTTGCTATTGAGGCAACGGGTTGTCCTTGAATTGCACTCTGACACTCTGTCCAGCAACGCCGCATTAACTAAATTGGTGGCGGCAATATTGAGAAGTAACTGGGGGCGAGGTATTTTTAAGGTTGTGATTTCACAGGCCTTGGGCGATCTTCTTCTTAATAAATATGGGTTTTCGTCCAATCTTGTGCTGCATGATGGATGGACTGCATCAGACGGATTGCAAAGACAATCGTCATTGAAAAAGGCTAAAAACAAGCGTCATCTAGTAGTTTATACCGGCAAGATAAGTCCCGATAGAGGTATCGCTCAAATACTATTACTAGCTAAAAGAGATCCATACTCTAAATTTTTGATAATTGGAGGCAGCCTCAACGAATGTCGTCATTTACGTATCGAGGCGGCATCACAAAATTTGTCTAATGTACGTGTTTATTCTTATCAGCGGAATTCTAGAGTTTCATTTTTGCAAAATAACGCTGATATGTTATTGGCTTTTTGGTCACATAGGGTACCTACGATGGACTATTGCTCCCCATTGAAATTATTTGAATACATGAGTACGGGCAATAAAATACTCTTGCACGATTTTAATGTTTTTAAAGAAGTGATCTTTAGCTCGCCTCTGATAAATTTGTGTGAACCCGAAGATGCAGATTCTGAATGGGACAGATATTTTGAGCTTAAGGAGCGTGTTATTTCTAACGAAGATATTGCTAAAGTAGCAGATTATAGTGCTTCATTCTCCTATTCAAATAGAGCCAAAATTTTGTGGACGGAGAGCAACAAAGGCCTCTGTAGCCTATGAAAGTTATATTTATTGTTCCTCGGTTACGTAGCAGCGGCCCAACAACTCAGCTAGGCTATATCGTAAGGTCGTTATTGGAAAAGGATGACGAGAGACATATAGATTTAGAAATTGTTACTTTGCGTAATGAGGGAGTAAAGTCTGATATGAGCGCGCTGAAGGAGCTTAATGGACTGCAGGTGATCTCAACAGCTGATTGGAAGAGTTTAGTGCGCACGATCATATATATTAAAAATTTTAAAAATGAGGTTGTCATCTCGTCAGGTCTCTTTGCTGAACTTATTTGTTTTTTATTTGCACCAAAAAAATTGTGGATTTCAGTAGTAAGAAGCTACCCACCTGAAGATTTTAAAGATAAATTCGGTGAGATTTTTGGCGGGCTTCTGAGCGGACTGTCGTTATATTTACATAGGAAAAGCAAAAGGTGTATCGCCGTTTCTCAGTCATTGCGTGACCGTTTATCACTCATTGGCCTTGATGCGATCACAGTTCGAAATGCTGTGGCCTCAGTGAATGCTGAGTCGATCGTTAATGTTGAAAAAATATCGAATACATTTTTGATCGTAGGTAATTTAAGACGACTTAAAAATGTTCATAGTGGTATTGAATTGTTTTTAAGGTGCCGGAAGCCTGAAGACGAGTTATATATTCTTGGAGATGGCCCGCTCAAGCAAGAGTTAGTGGATAGCTATAAATGCCATCCAAGTATTAAATTTTTTGGACATGTTGATAGTGTGACTCCTTTTTATGTAACTGCTAAGTGTTTAATTAGCTTAAGCAGCAGCGAAGGAATGCCTAACGCAGTAATGGAGGCATTGTCTTGGGGCGTGCCTTGTATATTGTCTCCTATCTCGGCGCATAATGAGCTAAGAGGGCTTATTCCCGATGGTGTTTTTATATGTGATCAAGATGACTCTCAAAAAGATATTGTTCAAAAGAAGAAACTTGCTACTTTTTTAGTTGCAGGGAGATTGAATAGAAAGCTGATTAACCGTCAAGCAAATGATGCCCTTAATACATCGCTACTGTCTGAACAATACTTAGCTGTTATAAAGCAGGTATCTAATGACTTTTGATATTAGGAAGTTCGAAAAGTTAGTATCTCGATATCTCATTGGGTCACCGGCCTTAAAATCAATATTAAAAAGGGTTTACTTTCGCATCTTCAGGTTTTTTGGCCGTGTCTTTTTTCGTGCAATGAAAAGTCCGATTCACATTGAGACAATTGGAGCTGAAGGTGTCGAGTCTTTTAAAGGGTATTATGACGTATCACCAGAAAATGATAATGGCCTCATATTTGTTTATGAGAGTTCTAAAAGTACAGTTGAAAAGCCAGCATCTTTAGAGCAAATAACCATCGCGATTTATAGGGGTTCCGATCTAACACATTCCGTTTGTACGATATCAACTAAAGCTTTCAATTGGCAGCAGGGTAGTCGGGCGTATTGGCTTGATGGCGAGAGGCTAATTTTTAATGATTATTGCCCTGACAAAGAAATATATATCGCAAAAATATGGAATGTAGTCGGTGATGTAATAGAAAAAGAAATCGATTTTGCGGTGGAATCGAAGCTAGACAAAAATAAATATCTATCTATCAACTTTAAAAGACTTGCTGCTTTGAGGCCAGATTATGGTTACTTTGCGCACTCTCTTTCATTACCTTTGCGCTCAAATCATGGTGATGATGGTATCTGGATAGTCGACATCGAATCGGGGAAAGGTGAGTTGATTTATTCTTTGGATGACATTATTTCTACACCGTCTTCCAGTTTTAGTGATGAAACTGAGCATAAATTAAATCACTTAATGGTTAGCCCTGATAATAAGCATTGTCTCGTTGTTCATCGCTATTTTGCTAATGGCATTCGTCGCGGACGGTTGATGTTGGTACTTCTGGACGAGAGAAAAATAATAGAAATTCCAACTGGCGGTATTGTCTCTCATTACTGTTGGTTAAGCGCTGATGTAGCTGTTGGGTATGTAAATGACGCCAGTGGTATTCTTCGGTACTACCACATAGATATAGCTTCAGCCTCATTGAATGGTATAAGTAAGTTAAATGAGTTAAATGATTTAAGTGATGGAGATGGGCATCCGACCAATGTTGGCGGTATGAGATTTGTTGCTGATACGTATCCAAATAGGTGGGGGATACAAAAACTCATATATTGTGGCCGAAATGGTGAAACCCAAACTCTTGCTAGTATGTCACATGGTATTAAATATGGTGGCGAGTCGAGATGTGACTTACACCCGGCATTTTGCGCTAAGAGTGGATACTTGTATTTTGATTCAGTTTTTTCTGGAAAACGACGGCTATACCGAAGGAAACTAATATTTTAAAATCCATGAGTACTAGAAGTATTATTCACTTCATCGCGATCGTGTTTATAGTACTAAGCGGGCTTTTAGAGTTTATTGGTTTTCCCACAGCCATGACAAAAGCTTTTTGCCTTTTTTTTCTGCTTATAATGTTTGGGAGAGAGGTTGTTTTAGGGCATTCTAAGGTCCCGGTATACGCGCTCATACTGGTGTTTTTTATGATGGCCACCATGCTTATCCATCTTACGAGCTCCAATTATCTTGCGCTCTCAGTCTCAATGTTTCAGATTTGGTCCCCATTTTTAGTTTTTTACTTACTATATTCATTACAAGGTGCAAGGTCCAAAGACACATCCAAGATTTTACTGTTTGTATTGTCAATTCAGATGGCGGCCGCAATAGTGAAGTTTATAGTGGTAGGCCAAAATGAAGGCCAAGGAATCGGCACGATATCGATTCAAGCGGGGTCTTTGTCTACATACATTGTTTGTATTTTGTGTGTCACACCATTCGCATTTAAATCGAGTCAAAAAGTTGTTTTGATTTGTTTAGTCTCAGCGCTAGTCTTTACGATAATTAATGAAAAGCGTCTGGGAGTCATAATAGTACTAATTTTTAGTATGATTTATTACTTGCATTTCTCCGGCTCTATGTACAGATTAGTATTAACCTATGTTATGGGCATAGGTTTAATATCTGTTACAGGGTATTTCGGAGCGCGATACATACCAACCTTACTTGACGGTTACAGTATTCTTGAGTTTGATACCAGAGTTATCAACTATCTGATGCAAACAACAGAAAACGGTGAAGCTATTGGCCGCTTAGCAGGATCTTTTCAGACACTGGAAAGAGTAGCTAGTAACGATGCTCTTTTATTTGGCTTAGGGCCGGCGGAGTTTTTGTCGTCTAACATTACTGGCACCAACGAGATGGCAGGCGTAGGCTTTAACATAGTAGGGAGTACTTTGGTCATAGCCCGATTTGGGTTAGTTGGATTCGTAATGGTGTTATTTTCTATTTATAGTTTATACAAGCTTCAATTAAACACCGCAGGAAAATTTCTGGTGGGGTTTGTTCTATTCGACTTCATAATTTACTCAGGTGCATTTTTTCTGTCATATATTTCAATTTATGCCCTGATTTTACTCCGCGGGGTTGATGATCAGTTTTCAAAGATTTTATAAATTAATATTTGGCGAGCAAAAATGAATAGATTCACGACCGTAGAAGTGGTTTCTAGAGAGCTTGAGTCGCGAGCATTATTGGCTGCATATGCGACACAATATGGTTTCGATGTGTTTCTTGGTAGAAAAAAGACAAACGATTGACCGAGCATTAATTAGTGCGCCTGGTATTTTTTGTCTCAATGGAGTTCGCATAGAAACTTCAGAGAATTGTATAAAAAACTTAAAGCTCTTGGTCTCGTGATTATATGTCTTGATGAGGAAGGTCTAGTGACCTCGGATTTGAACATTATGTGACCACAAAGGCCGATACTCAATGCATAGCCCTAGTTGACAAGGTCATATTGTGGGGTAACAACCAGGAGCGGGCCGCAAGGGTCGTTGCTCAGTTTGGGCCGCGTCTTGAGGCTGTAGAATTTGACGTTATAAAGGCAAAGTTCGGGCTATAGTGCTCGTGTTATATTGCTGTTGGTAGTTGGTGGTCGATAATGACGATTGGGCTGTTACTGAAGGGTAAACCATGATAGCAAACATTAACAAGCTTGGATTTCAGGAGTTTCTGGAGTCGATAAAAGAAAAATCAATGAACATTAATGTCAATAATATAAGAGCTTAATTATCTTGGCTGAAAAAATAAAAATAACGGTGGTTGGATCCGGGTATGTGGGAATGTCACTCTCGGTTCTCCTGGCGCAGCACAGCGATGTTACCGTGCTGGATATTGATGCAGCGAGAGTCGATAAAATTAACAACAAACAGTCGACGGTGGCCGATACAGAAATTGAATCATTCTTGGCCGAAAAGTCACTATCACTGACCGCGACACTAGACAAACAGGTCGCCTATGAGGGTGCTAGCTTTATTGTTGTGGCAACGCCCACAAACTATGACACAGACACAAACCGTTTTGATACCAGCGCCGTTGATACTGTGGTTGAGGATGCGCTTAAGTTAAATCTCGATGCTTTGGTAGTCATTAAATCTACTATTCCAGTGGGCCATACGAAATCGCTTCAAGAAAAACTCAAGACTGGGCGCGTTATTTTCTCTCCTGAGTTTCTAAGAGAAGGTCGGGCGCTTAAAGATAACCTCTATCCATCACGAATTATTATAGGTAGCAAGTGTAAGGCAGGCGCAGAATTTGCGTATCTGCTGAGGCAGGGTGCTGAAAAAGAGGGTATAGCGATACTTTTTGTTCGCTCCACTGAGGCTGAAGCGGCGAAGTTGTTTGCCAATACCTATCTCGCGATGCGTATTTCTTTCTTTAATGAATTGGACTCTTATGCATTGACTCATGATCTCGACACCAAGAGCATCATTAACGGCGTGTGTCTCGATGAGCGCATAGGTGATGGCTATAACAACCCCTCCTTTGGTTACGGTGGGTATTGTCTTCCAAAAGATACCAAGCAGCTTTTGGCAAACTATGACCAGGTCCCTCAGTCGCTGATTCAGGCGATTGTGTCTTCAAATGGACTCCGCAAAGATTTTATTTCCGACGAGATTTTAAAGAAAAACCCGAAAGTTGTTGGGTTTCATCGTCTTGTGATGAAAGAGGGGAGTGATAATTTTAGATCTTCGGCTATTCAAGGGGTTATGAAGCGTATTAAGGCTAAAGGAGTTAACGTTGTCATCTATGAGCCATCAATGGATGAGGAGTATTTCTTTAATTCAAAGGTCTTAAAATCTTTGGATGAGTTTAAAAAAGTGTCGAATGTAATATTGTCTAATCGGATGGCAGAAGAGTTACTAGATGTGACTGCAAAAGTATATACACGTGACTTGTTTGGGAGTAACTAAATGAAAATTTTGGTGACTGGTGCGGCAGGATTTATCGGATTTCATTTAACCAAGGCGCTTCTTCATGAAGGCTTTAAGGTTGTCGGAATAGATAATCTTAACGATTATTACGATCCTCAGCTTAAAACAGATAGGCTTGATAATTTAGATGCCTTTGTAAAAGATAATAATCTTACGGGATGCTATCATTTCGTGAAATTGGATATTGCCGATGATAAAAAGTTAAGTCAGTTGTTTCAGGAGCATAATTTTAATATAGTTATAAATCTCGCAGCGCAAGCAGGAGTGAGGTATTCACTTGAGAATCCTAAAGCATATATCGACTCGAATTTGGTGGGTTTTGCTAATATTTTAGAGTGCTGCCGGCATGGCAAGATAGAACATTTGATGTTTGCATCTTCAAGTTCTGTTTATGGTATGAACGTAAAACAGCCTTTTAGCGCGGATGACAATACAGATTTTCCGATTAGTCTTTACGCCGCCACAAAAAAAGCTAATGAATTATTAGCGCATTCTTATAGTCACTTGTTTAATTTCCCTTGCACTGGGTTGAGGTTTTTTACCGTGTATGGTCCTTACGGTAGGCCAGATATGGCATATTATAGTTTCACAAAAGCTATTGATGAAGGGCGACCGATTGACGTCTTTAATGAAGGCCAAATGAAACGTGATTTCACTTACATTGACGATGTTGTTAAGGGGATTATTAGTTTACTTGAGTTTAGGCCGCGTCGTACAGCTAGTCAAATATCGACAGCTGAATCGGCGTTAAAAGTTTATAATATTGGCAACAATCGTCCGGTTACGTTAAAGCATTTTATCTCCACAATAGAGTTGTCGCTGGGCAAGATTGCAACTAAAAACCTTCTTCCTATGCAGCCTGGTGATGTGCCGGTAACGTTTGCGGACATCGACCCCCTATTTGCCATATGTGGATTTAAGCCGACTACTTCTATTGAGGAGGGTATTGAAAAATTCGTAAATTGGTATCTTAAAACTAAGAGTAAAGGGGAAGATAAGTGAGCATATGTCCGGTAATACTAGCTGGCGGCACTGGTTCAAGGCTATGGCCCTTGTCCAGAGCGGGGCATCCTAAGCAGTTTTTAGCGCTAAATGGCGAAGACACTATGCTCCAAGCAACCATGAAAAGATTAAAGGGTCTCAATTTTGAGGCCTGTGAAGAGGCGATGAATGGAGTGGAGTCCGATTTAGATTTTCTGAGGATTAATAAAGAGCAATTCACAGCGTGCCCCAGTGAGTCAGTGCCATATTGCAGCCTACTTCTCCATTGCGAACAATCGAAGACTGTATTGCGGTGAATGGATTGATTCGTGACAAAGAGACCCAGTCTGTAATAAGTGTTACTGAATGTTCTGAGCATCCGTATAAAATGGTGAAAAAATCCCAAGCTGACTTTAGATTAGACTTTTCAAATTGGCGAGTAGAAAATCTTCCAAGGCAGTCCCTGCCTAAGATATTGATTTATAAAGGAGCCTTTTACGCTGCGAAAATAAATGATTTTTTAAGAGCGAAAACGTTTGTGACTGAACGGCCTGAATTATATGAAATGCCAAGAGAGCGTTCGGTTAATGTTGATGATGAGCTGGGTCTGATGCTAGCTGATGCTATATTTAGGACATAGTTAGGTTGATTGTGTAAATGACGAAACTTGTATATCTCCAATTGCGGTATTGGGACACTCCTTATTCTATGACGTACTTAACATTGGCCCTTGAAGGGCGAACATATGGGAAGTGACCTCAAGATTCCAGCTCTTTTGTCAGTAAGTGGCAAGGGTTTAGGTTTTGCGGCTAGCGCTTATGTTGCTTATGCGCTGGGACCAGAAAATTTTGCATTTTATGCAATGTGGCTGTTGACCCTAGAATATCTGGCGTACTCGAGTTTAGGTTTGGGCCCGGTTATGTTTAGGAATATTAGTATCTCTGAAAGCCAGGGTCGCTTTGAGGACTCTCAGGCTACGATAAATTTAGCTGTTTCATCTCTGCTTATTGCCAGTTTTTTGGGTTTTTGCGTAATCTTTCTTGCCCATTTGAGTGACGTTCTACCAATTCATATGTCAAATATTGAGTTCTCGATTCTTATTTTGGCAAGGCTTTTGGATATATGGCTCGGCTTAACTAAAAGCATTAGTAAAGGCTTAGGCATACTGGTGCCCCAGACTTGGGTTGAAGGTGTGCTTTCGGTTAGCATGCCTTTAATCAACGTCTTGGCTGTTATGTTTTTTGGTGTTTTGGGGTTGATGCTAGCGCATATGTCGATGGCTATTATCGGCATATTAGTTTTCCGCTTTCACGATGTTCGCTTTAGTTTTTCATTTGCTTTTGACTATCTCTTAGTTAAGGGGCTTCTTAAAACTGCATTTCCTCTGTTCTCTGCAACTTTTCTTGAGACTACCTTGGTCACATTGCCGATCTTTCTTTCAGGCCTTACCCTTGAGGCCGCAGTTTTGGGTGGCTTTTTATATTTATTCCAAAACTCAAGACCCGAAAAAATCCCGTTATATCGCTACTTTTCAAATATAAATTATAGATCTCTTTTAATTGAGGCATCGAAAGATGCTGAGTTTGGTAATAGTAGTTCTTGGGGGGCTGTGAACTTAACCATGCAAAAATATTTTTTGCTTACATTATTAGGAACCTTATGCTTCTTTGTTGCGTTAAACTTTGTTTCTCGAGTGTTCTTAAATGAATATACCGAATATCTGAATTTGATAGCTCTGACTTTGCCGAGTCTTGCATTTTTTTCTTTAAGGCGAATTTTTAATGCCTATTTCAGTGCTGTCAATAAACTGAGTAAGCGGATAGTGATTTATTTATTAGGTTTAGGGGCTACGCTTGTTTTTTTCACATATTTTGGCTCTATTGGTTCTTTGGTTGTCACTGATCTCGCATTATGGATTACTTTTATCACAGTGTTTTGCAGTACACTAGGACTGACAGCGTTCTTGAAGGATATTGGCCATTCCAATATGTATATCTTCAAAGCCGTTTTGTCTATTCTGTCAGTTCTGCTGGTAACTTACTTATGCATTAATGTTTTGTTATATTATTCCGAACAAATCGAGATGGGTTCTCTGTTTGGGATGCTACTGTTAGGTAGTCTTTCGTTTGCTTTCATTATAGCAACTAGTTCTATTGTCCTCAGTATAATAGCCGTTTTTAATAATCAAAGTTTGCCCGATCTTCTTAAAGTGTTGAGCGGAAAAAGTAAGTCCAGTAAACAAACCAAGCCACCCTTTTCAAACGAGGATTAAGCATGAATTTTGTAAGGTTTTGGATGTTTTCAGTTATAGGCTTTTCACCCTTGGGTATACTTCTCGGCATTATCCTAGCAATTGGGGAACGACATAGGGAGAAGTATTTAATGTTGATGCTGAACTATTCTAAAACCCTACGAATTCGAGATCTTTTTGTCGAAATCTCTAACTGTGATCATGAAGATCGGACTCAATTAAGATACGGAGGTTTTATCATGCTGACCGCTTTTATTAATTTTGTAACTCGTAAACAAGAATACAGCGGAGTAACTAACAATCTTAGGTTTCAAGTATTAGGTGGTTTTAAGTGAGCGAGTATACAGGCTTTGAGCGGAGGTTAGCTCGAATTTTATCTTCGAACCCAACAGCTAAGGCATTTTTAAAGAAAGTTTATACTGTAGCAATGCGTTTGACGGCTTTAAATAAAAAACCGCGTGTATCGGACTTTAAAATCACCTCTATTTATCCAAAAAAAGAATCTTTTTTTGGCTACTATGATAAAAGTCCAAGTAATGGCCAGGGTCTCCTACTCTTCTATTCAAGTGATTTTGATACATCGAAATCTCCTGAGTTAGCGCCATACATTGAGGTTAACGTACAGAATGAGCATACCAGGGAGATTATCTGGAGTTCTAGGTCTAGAGCGTTTAACTGGCAGCAGGGCTGTAGACTTCAGTGGCTGACGGCTAAAAAGTTTATTTATAATGATTTTGATGAGGATCATCAGCGTTATATAGCCAAGGTCATCTCGGTTGACGACTTCTCAATGGATGCGCTTAGTTTGCCTGTGCAGGACTCATACAAAGATCACTATTTTTTAAGTCTCAATTACAGGAGAATAAAAACTTTGCGACCGGATTATGGGTATTTTTGTCTGAAAAACATGTCTACGGTCGAGTTAAAAAATATATCTCATGACGGAATATGGAGGGTAGACTTGCTGAGTAGGCAAGAAAAACTTCTGATTTCTTTATCCGATATCTGTTGTTTTGAGTCAAAGCCAGAATTTGAAGCTTCGACACACAAAGTGAATCATTTTCAGATTAGTCCGTGCGGAGAGACTTTTGTTTTTCTTCATAGATATATATTTAATGATAAGCGGTTTGATAGACTTTTATTGGCTGATGCGGAAACGGGACTTGTCAAAATACTCTCTGACTCCAATCTAGTTAGTCATTACCATTGGCTGAATTCAGAGGAATTAGTTGTTTATCTCGACGATTCTGACTTTGGAGAGTGCTATATTGTTTTGAACATTAAGACTGGGGATAAAAAACCAATTAGTAATCTTTCTAAATATGGAGATGGCCACCCCAGCGGTGTAAATATGTATATGGTCACAGATACCTATCCCAATCGCAGTGGGATACAGTCATTATTTGTACTAGAAGATGTAAAAAGTAAGAAGGAACCAACTTTATTGGGGGAATTTTATCATCCTTTAAAGTTCTCAGGCCCTAATCGATGTGACTTACATCCTAGATTAGTAATGGAAGAGAAATGTGTATATTTTGACTCGGTTTATTCTGGAAAACGCCAACTTTATCGGTTGGAGTTAGTATGATGAATTTTTCAGTTCTGATAAGCGTTTACGATGGTGAAGAGCCCGAATATCTGAAACAAGCCTTGGAGAGTATTTCTTGTCAGAGTTTGATGCCTTCTGAAATTGTGCTAGTTGAGGATGGTCCTCTCAAATCCACGTTAGTCGATGTGATCGGTGATTTTAGGCCCCGGCTGCCTATTGTCTCACTAATGTTACCCCAAAACGTAGGTTTGGCTGCGGCATTGAATGAAGGTTTAAGTTTGTGTTCGGAAAAAATTATTTTTAGAGCCGATAGTGATGATATAAATATGCCTGATCGATTCAAAGTTCAAATGGCATTTTTGAATGATAATCCCGATATTGATGTATTAGGGGGGCAGGTCGATAGCTTTGACTCCTTTTCTGAAAATATAATATTAGGCAGAAGAGTTCCTCTGGCACAGACTGACATTATTAAGTTCGCTAGATTTTTTTCGCCAATGAATCATCCGTCAGTGGCGTTTCGAAAAAATGCTGTTGAATCAGTAGGCGGTTATCCTAATATAAGAACAAATCAGGATCAGGCTCTTTGGGCCCTGTTACTTAACAACGGTTTTAAATTTAACAATTTAGATCTTGTTTTGGTGTCAATGAGAGTGGATAGTAAATTCATGGAAAGGCGCCTAAAGAATCGTTTTAAAAATGAACTTCAGATGCTCAGATTTCAAAGAAAGATTGGTTTTATAGACCGAAAAACATTTTTTCTTATGTCTATCTTGAGATGGTCCAGTCGTTTATTGCCCAAGATAGCATTCGATTTTTTGTATAAAATAGTTCGCTCTAGCTTAAATTTTTTGAATACGTCCAGACTAAAGATTGAATCATAGACTCTTCGAGTCTATGCGAAAGTGCTGATTACAATAATATAATGTCAATAATTTAAATAAGGGAAAACAATGGCTAGCAAAATCAAAAAAAGTCTAAATTTAATTACGAACTACTTCTATTATACGGCTAAACCGGTTTGGCTGAATCCCATCGGTGTAGCAAGGTCTATCAATGACATTTATTGCCGAAAACTTGTAGAAAAAAAGTATAAAAAGTTATTCTTCTTGCTAAATGACCTTGTCCAAAAGAGCAACTCAACAGGTTGTGAATATAGCGATTATCTTAATTTATACAAGCTTATTCGAACAGGTAACTATAGACAAATATTAGAGTGCGGCTCAGGCGTTTCTTCGGCTGTAATTGCACTTGCTATAAAAGAAAATATTAGCGAGGGACTGGGAAAATCTCACCTGACCTCGATGGAGGAAAGCGAGTTCTATTTTAAGCAAATAGAGTCTATTTTCCCAAAAAACCTCAAGGAATTTGTAAGCTTCGTCTGTTCAAATCGCCAAGAGAAGATGTTTGGTGATCACCTTGGATGTTTCTATGAGTCTGTTCCAGATCATGAATATGATTTTATTTATATTGATGGCCCTACAGACCGGAAGGAGTGGAATAATAAGAATACACCCAAGTGCTTCAATGCAGACGTACTAATGGTGCGGAAGAGTAAAAATTTTGTTGCTGTGTTAGACCAAAGAATTTGGACTCTTAGAGCTCTTCGCGCTTTGGCTCCTGAGTTTCAGTTCGATTATCATCCTGTAGGCAAGTTTGGAAAGATTAAAGGGTGACTTCTAAAAGTAATTGCTGCTATTTCTAATCTAAAAAGCGTCATGCAGTTTTGCGCGATGTTCTTTATTTCGTAACATCTTTTAGAGGAAAATAAGGTTTGATTCTTAAACATAACATAAAATTTCTATAACGATATGTTAAACGCGATGTGAGAGTAATATGAAAACTTCGGTCAATGCTATTACACAAGAGATTTATGCTATACCAGAAGACGCCAATGATTCTAAAAATATAGAGAGTTTCCTTAGGAAAAACGAAGGAAAGAAAGTTGTAGTAGTTCAGGGGCTGGGTTTTGTCGGTGCTGTTATGTCTTTGGTATGTGCCAATGCTCTCACCGAAGAATATGCGGTTATTGGGGTTGATTTAGCTAATGAGAATACTTACTGGAAGATAAAATCTATTAATGACGGTATTTTTCCGCTGATAGCAGATGATCCGAAAATTGCTGACTTCTTTCAAAAAGCTCAGCAAAAAGGTAATCTTCTCGCGACATATGATTCAGCGGTATATAAGTATGCTGATGTTGTGATTGTCGATATTAATTTGGACGTTCAAAAACAGTCTCATAAAAAAGGTGGGTTAAAGGACTTTGATGTTAATTTAAACGGTTTTAAAGCCGCCATTCAATCTGTCGGTAGGAACTGCCGAGATGATGTTCTTGTTCTAGTTGAGACCACCGTCCCGCCTGGGACTTGTGATAAAGTCGTCAAACCAATAATTGAAGAAGAACTAGTTAAACGAGAGCTTACTCTAAAAAATTACCGTCTGGGGCATTCGTATGAGAGGGTAATGCCGGGTCCTCAGTATATCGACTCCATCCGAGAGTTTCCTCGCGTGTATGCAGGGGTTAATAAAACTAGCGCGGACGCAGTTGAAGAGTTTTTAAAAACAATTATCGATATATCTAAGTGTGAGATTACTAGGCTTGAGCATACCAATGCTAC
>CEST01014263.1_pt1 | contig 32015 bp, 27 predicted proteins | sample 326921 | NCBI WGS metagenome assembly CEST01 (sample SAMEA2621509, study PRJEB7988) | marine metagenome | biome: marine biome (ENVO:00000447); feature: surface water layer (ENVO:00002042); material: "saline water (ENVO:00002010), including plankton (ENVO:xxxxxxxx)" | depth 5 m
TTATAAAAACCATCCTCTGTTGGAGTTGCTTTTGTAACAATATCTGACAGAGAACTTCCTGCCTGAGGTTCTGTTAAACACATGGTTCCTCCCCATTGACCAGATAACATATTTGGCACATAGGCTTGGTTTAATTCTTTAGTTGCAAAATGGATAATTAGTTCTGCTGCTCCTTGAGTTAATCCTGCATAACCAGGCAAATGATTGTTTGCAGCATCTAAAATATACGTAGCGACTGTATGAGATAAAAAAGGAATTTGCATGCCTCCATCTTCATAATTAAAAGGAGCTGAAATAAGCCCCATTTCTCCACCTTTATGCATCATTGTTTTTACTTGATCATGAACAAATACTTTTCCATCTTTATGATAAGCTGGATGTTCGTCCATTTCTTTAACATAAGGAAACAACTCTCTGTCAGCAAATTCTTTGACTGAATCTATAAACATGTCAAGCGATTCTTTATCATGATCTTGAAAGCGATCTCTAACAAGTAATTCTTCTAGATTGTGAACATCATAAAGAAGGTATTTTAAGGTGTCTATATCTACATATTTTTCAGCCATACTATTTTAACGTTTTATAATTGATTTTTTATCTTGATTAATTCTGATTTTACTGCTTCCAATCTACTAATTATTTCATAGTTATTGACAGTACCAATAGGATTTTTCTTAAGTTTTTGTTTTGCTCCTTCTAAGGTGAAGCCTCTTTCTTTTACAAGGTTGTAAATAAGCTGAAAGTTAGATATATCATTTGAAGTAAATAACCGGTTTCCTTTGGCGTTTTTTTTTGGTTTGATTATCTCAAATTCTTTTTCCCAAAACCGTATTAAGGAGGTGTTTACAGAAAAAGCTTTTGCTACTTCTCCAATCTTATAATATCTTTTTTCAGGTAAATCTATGCGCATCATATCTGTTTTAATCGTAAGATTGACCTTCTTCTTCAGAGGCAATTTGCATCGCTAAAAATTCTTCTGGAGTTAAATCTCCGTAATAAAATTTAATAGGATTCAATGCACGTCCATTTTTATGTACTTCATAGTGTAAGTGAGACCCTACAGATCTACCTGTATTTCCTACATAACCTATTATGTCTCCTCGTTTAACATTTCTTCCTCTTCTAGTGGCAATCTTACTCATGTGTGCGTACACTGTTTTATATCCAAAACCGTGGTCTATATAAACAACTTTACCAAAAGTTGCACTACGCTGAGCTAAGGAAACCCTGCCATTTCCAGAAGCATAAATAGGAGTTCCTGTGGCAGCTTTGAAGTCCATTCCTTTATGAAATTTTCTAATCTTCAAAATAGGGTGCATTCTGTATTTGAACCCTGAAGCTACATAAGCTAAATCTTCTTTTTTTATTGGCATAATTGCAGGAATAGAGGCCAACATAATTTCTTTTTCTTTTGCTAAGGAAACAATTTCATCTAAAGATTTAGATTGCACAACCATCTGTTTTGATAAAATATCTAATTTTTTAGTTGCGTTCTTTACTAATTTAGTATTGTCATATCCATTTAAATAACCGTATCTATTGACTCCTCCAAAACCAGCAGTTCGTTGCTCTTGTGGAATTGGATTTGCCTCAAAATAAGCCCTGTAAATATTATTATCTCTTTGTTGTAATTGAGTTAGTATAGAAGAACTTTCATCTAACCGATTATTTAATAACTCATAGTTAAATTGTAGATTTTCTAATTCTCTCTCTTGAGCTAATTGATCTGGTGTCTTAAGAAATTGACTTAATACTAAAAAACCTGAGAGCATAACTAATAAAACACTAAATAAACTAAGAATAACTATCTTAGAAATATCTCCTTTACTTTGCTCTATCCTTCGATAGCTTAAGGTCTCTGAATCGTAATAATATTTTACTTTTGCCATAAAACTAAATATGCTACTTTTGTTTAGTGTAGAGCAGTAATTAAAATTGGTTCTCTACGAAATAATAAAAGCAAATTTACAAAATGTTTCACTAACTATAATTTTGATTCATTTAATGTAAAAATTAATATCATTAACGACAAAGAAATTCAACTTTTGATTTATGAAATCTCAAGAAATTCGTTCACAGTTTTTAGATTTTTTTAAAGAAAAATCACATCAGATTGTTCCTTCATCACCAATGGTTTTAAAGGATGATCCAACGTTGATGTTTACCAATTCTGGAATGGCACCTTTTAAAGAATATTTTTTAGGAAATGGAGTTCCAAAAAACACCAGAATCTCCGATAGTCAAAAATGCTTGCGTGTTTCAGGAAAACACAACGATCTAGAAGAGGTTGGTTATGACACCTACCATCATACAATGTTTGAGATGTTGGGAAACTGGAGTTTTGGTGATTATTTTAAAAAAGAAGCAATTTCTTGGGCGTGGGAGTTACTTACAGAAGTCTACGGTATATCTCAAGATATTTTATACGTGACTATTTTTGAAGGAACTACAGACAAAGATAATTTACCAATTGACCAAGAAGCATATGATTTTTGGAAAGAGATTATTCCCGAGGATCGTATTCTTATGGGTAATAAGAACGATAATTTCTGGGAAATGGGGGAACAAGGTCCTTGTGGTCCGTGCTCAGAGATTCATGTAGATATCAGAACCGAAGAAGAAAAAGCATTGGTTGATGGAAAGAGCTTGATCAATATGGATCATCCTCAAGTTGTAGAAATATGGAACTTAGTATTCATGCAATACAATAGAAAAGCAACTGGTATTTTAGAAGAATTGCCTTCAAAACATATAGACACTGGAATGGGTTTTGAACGCTTGTGTATGGTTTTACAGGATGTGAAATCAAATTATGATACAGATATTTTTATTCCTTTAATTAGAGAAATAGAAGTAATATCTAATGTAACATATGGTGAAAATGAAAAAGAAGACATCGCAATTCGCGTTATCGTAGATCATGTAAGAGCTGTTGCTTTTTCAATTGCTGATGGTCAGCTACCAAGCAACACAGGTGCTGGATATGTAATTCGAAGAATCCTAAGAAGGGCTGTTCGTTACGGATTTACATTTCTAAATAAAAAAGATCCGTTTATCTTTAGATTGATAGATATTCTTTCTAAAAAAATGGGGGAAGCGTTCCCAGAATTAAAGGCTCAAAAACAGTTGATTGAAAATGTAATTAAAGAAGAAGAAGCTTCTTTCTTAAGAACATTAGATCAAGGGCTCGTATTATTAGATACTATTATTAAGACTTCAGATTCTAAGGAAATTTCAGGTAAGAAAGCTTTTGAGTTGTATGATACATTTGGGTTTCCAATTGATTTAACTTCTCTAATACTTCGAGAGAAAGGCTTCGTTTTAAATGAAGATGATTTTCATATTGAAATGAAAAAACAAAAAGAACGTTCTCGTACTGCCAGCGAATCTTCAACAGATGATTGGATAAATTTGATAAACGGTGCTGAAGAAGAATTTATAGGGTATGATTCTTTAGATGCTCAAGTAAGAATAACTCGATACAGGAAAGTATCATCAAAAAAAGATGGAGATCAATATCAATTAGTTTTCAACCATACCCCATTCTATCCTGAAGGAGGAGGCCAAGTTGGTGACAAAGGATATTTAGAAGATGTTCATGGTGATGTACTTTATATTTTAAATACTAAAAAAGAGAATAATGTCATCATTCACTTTACCAAAAATTTACCTAAAAATGTACTAGAACCTTTTAAGGCTATTGTAGATCAAAAGCAACGTCAAAGAACTGCTGCAAATCACAGTGCTACACATCTTTTACACCAAGCCTTACGTGAAGTTCTAGGAATGCATGTTGCGCAAAAAGGAAGTGCTGTTCATTCTAAGCATTTACGATTTGACTTTTCTCATTTTTCAAAATTAACCACGGAAGAATTACGTGATGTAGAAAACTTTGTAAATGCTAGAATTGAAGGAAAATTACCGTTGATAGAAAAAAGAAATATTCCAAAAGAAGAGGCAATTGCTGATGGTGCAATCAGTTTATTTGGTGAGAAATATGGAGATACTGTTAGATCAATTCGTTTTGGGCAATCTATTGAATTATGTGGTGGAACTCACGTTACAAATACCTCAGACATATGGCATTTCAAGATTAAATCTGAAGGAGCTGTAGCTGCTGGTATTAGAAGAATTGAAGCAATTACAATGGATGCTACAAAAGATTATTATTTAGAAAATAATAGTATTTTTTATGAACTAAAAGAGCTCCTTAATAATCCTAAAGAGCCTGTAAAAGCACTCCTAGCGATACAACATGAAAATACTGCGCTAAAAAAACAACTTGAACAATTGTTAAAAACTAAAGCTAAAAACCTTAAAAGTGACTTAAAACAAGAGATTGAAGAAATAAATGGTGTTCATTTTTTAGCGAAAAAAGTTGATTTAGATGCAAATGGTATTAAAACCTTAGCTTTTGAATTAGGGAGCGAGTTTAAAAATTTATTCTTACTATTTGGTGCTGAAATTAATGGTAAAGCGATTTTGACATGTTATGTTTCAAAAGAAATTATAGCTGAAAAAAAATTAAATGCTGGAACTATTGTACGAGAATTAGGTAAATATATTCAAGGTGGTGGTGGTGGACAGCCGTTTTTTGCTACTGCAGGAGGTAAAAACCCAGCTGGAATTAATGAAGCTTTAGAAAAGGCAGTAACATATTTACATTAAAATAATACCGTGCTAAAAAGATTAATTTTTTTTTCAATAAAACGAGGTTTTAGAAATTGTCTATCCCAATTATTGGTAGAAATATTTAAGTATTAATTTTTATATTAGTAAATAACAGCTATTGAATCTTCGAACTCACATACCATTTTCTAAAGAAACAGATGGTCTTATAGATTATAATTCAAAAACTATATTACTAGGCTCCTGTTTTTCTGAGAATATTGGAAAAAAGTTTAATTATTTAAAATTTCAATCAAATCAAAATCCATTTGGGATTTTATTTCATCCAAAAGCGATTGAAACAATCATAACAAATGCTGTCAATCAAAAAAAATATACTGAAAAAGACATTTTCTTTCTAAATGAACGTTGGCATTCTTTTGAAGCACATTCTGAATTAAGTTCTACTTCAAAAGAGGAATTCATACAGAAGTTAAATAAGGCTTCAAAATCAACAAATAGATCACTAAAGGAAAGTACTCACATGATTATTACACTGGGAACTTCTTGGGTATATCGTTTTATAGAATCTGGCTTAATAGTAGCTAATTGCCATAAAGTACCTCAATATAAATTTGAAAAAAAACTTCTATCAGTTGACAATATTTACAAAAGTTTAGAATTGATAATTTCTCTTGTTAAAGAGATAAATCCGACTATAAATTTCATTTTTACAGTGTCTCCTGTTCGTCACATAAAAGATGGATTTGTGGAAAATCAACAAAGTAAATCACACTTAATTACTGCAATACATCAAGTTATTAAATCTCATGAAAACTCTTTCTATTTTCCCAGTTATGAAATAATGATAGATGAGTTACGTGACTATCGTTTTTACTCAGAAGACATGATTCATCCCAACAATATTGCTATTAATTATATTTGGGAGAAGTTTTCTGAAAACTGGTTTTCTAATGAAGCTTTAGAACTAAAGGAAGAAATAGTGAAAATTCAAAGAAATTTAGAACACAAACCCTTTAATTCTAAATCTAAAGAATACAGAGAATTTATAGCATCTACTGAGGAAAGAATAAAAAAAATTCAGAAAAAATATCCAGAAATTATTTTTTAATAAATTAAAAACATCTAATACTTCTAGGCTAGTGAATTAGTTGAGCCACATTCTCCCAGGGACCCCCATTTATTATATCCACTCCGTTTTGAGATAAAAATTCTGTGGCGCTTTGACTTCTCCCTCCACTTTTACAAACTGCTATAATTGGTTTTTTAAAACCCTTAATAATATCTATATTTTCTGGAATAGTATTCAACACAATATGCTTTGAATCTTTGACATGACCTTCATTCCACTCTAGTAAGGTTCTAACATCTATAACCACAGCTCCTTTACCTAAGTATTCACGTATATTTTCAGTTGTGTCTTTATTGCTAAATATTCCAAATAAACCCATATATATAATCTATAATTCGTTTGTGTTAATTAATTCTAATCCATCAGTTATTAACTGACTAAACTCTATGTTCTCTTTAAGCAATTGCAAATGGATTAAAATTACTTTTTGAGTTGAAAAATTTTTTTCAACTGCAATTTCATATAATTCTAAAGTCAACAACCAATCATTTTCGAATTTATTTTTTAAAGTGAGAAAAAATGCTGTTAACTGATTCTCATCTGTCGCTTTATCATCTCTAAAAGTCCTTACTTTTTGATATAATTTATTGAGTTCTAATTCAGTTTTAGAATATGTTATTTTATTAGTTTTTGTAACTGAAATTTTACCTAGATTATCAAAAGAATTGACATCAGCTGGTCCTGCAAAAGCAGATATTATATCTTTTCCTACTGCCATATCATAAATTCCCCATTCAGGTCTAAATAAGACTTGATTCTTGTAGGTAACTTTACAGTCTCTAAAAGAGACTAGTACAATTCTCCCTCTTAGGTCTCTTGTTCCTGTGATTACTTCTCCTTTTACCACTACCCCTCCCTCAAACTCAAGTGTTACTTGCTTTCCTTCGTATATTTGATAAGCCTCTAGATCTCTGGGACTCATATTTTCAATGGGAATATTAATGCCTTTTAACTTCCCTAGCGGACTGCCAAAACCATCTTTATGTTGCTGTGTGCCATGACCAATCAATTCTTTATCTCTAGATGACAAGACGGTAAGCCCAGAAGTTTGAATATAAATTGGTTTTTGATTTTCTTTATCAAAAATCACATTAGTAAAAACACCAGAAACTTGAATACCAGTAGTAAGTTCAATAGTTCCGAGATTTTTAGAATTGATTAGTTTTACAACTCCTTTTAAACCTCCTTTTCTCAACGACATTTTGTTAGCAAACTCCTCTAAAACTAAGCTTAAATGTGCGAAATCTGGTGTTACAAATAATTGAGGTTGAGGCTGTGTAATATCAAAGTTTTGTTTGGCTGCTTTAATTGTATAAGGTCGTTTTTTTACTTTTGATTTCAAACAACTTTTACTTTCCCCTATAGAAGAAAGTAGACCTGCTCCGTATATTTTTGGAGTTTCTAAACTTCCAATCAAACCGTATTCAACAGTCCACCAATGTAAATTTCTGATCTGGGCCATTTCTGATAATTCACCCATATGTTTCTGCAAATATTGAACTGCTTTTTGAGCTTCTTCAATTTGTCCTTTAGTTGAACTTGGATCTTCTTTTAAAATGGAAAGCAATCGAATAGCTTCATACATTTCATAATCTTTTGAGGAAGAGATCGCTTTGCTACCAATTTCACCAAACCTTCTTAAATACTCTGCGTATTCTGGGTTATTGATAATTGGAGCATGCCCTGCAGCTTCATGAATAATATCCGGTGCTGGTGTATATTTAATATGATTAATTGTTCTCATATCTGAAGCAATCACCAAAACATTGTATGCCTGGAATTCCATAAAGGCATTTGGTGGTATAAAACCATCTACAGAAATAGCAGCCCAACCAATATCTTTTAATATGCGATTCATTCCCTCCAATCTTGGTATATAATTGATAGAAATACCTGTTTTTTTTAATCCTTGTAGGTAGGAAGAATGAGCAACTTTACTTAAATAATCTACATTTATTCGCATTACATAACGCCATACAGCTTGATTTTGAGCTGTATAATCGTCATAGGGTTGTTTCAAAACAAATTTCAGTAAATGCTTTGGAAGTTTTTTTGTAACTTCATTAAGCTCAAAATGTATATCCATTAAAGAAAGTGCTTTTTAGTACTGTGAAATTACGAATTTCTTATGAATATGTATAAATTGTTAGACTATTTTTAACAACCTGTAAACTTATTGCTAAATTAAAATCTGTCAAATAAATGATTTTATCTCATAGAAATAACAATAAAAACAGCATCAACAAATCATGTCCTAAAAAATAGCTGTAAGGAGGTGATTATATAAAAAATAAAGGAACTGTAACGGTTTCGCAAAATTTTAATGAAGACCTGAAAATCTTTCTTACTTTTACAATTCAATATACAAAATGAATAAAAAAGTAATTTTATTAATTTTAGACGGATGGGGTATTACTCAATATCCGACTGTATCTGCAATTTTTAATGCCAAAACTCCATATATAAACTCTTTACAAAATCTATATCCATCAGCAGAATTAAGAACAGATGGTAAGCATGTTGGCCTACCTGAGGGGCAAATGGGAAACTCTGAAGTGGGTCATATGAATTTAGGAGCTGGAAGAATTGTGTATCAAAATCTAGCTAAAATTAATATCGCCGTAAAAAACGGGGAGTTATCTGAAGAAAGAGAACTGCTAAAAGCTTTTAAGTATGCCAAAGAGAATAATAAAAATATTCATTTATTAGGTTTAGTTTCTGATGGTGGTATTCACTCACATATTAATCATGTTAAAGGATTATTAGATGCTGCAAATGACCATGATATAAATAATATTTTCTTGCATGCTTTTACTGACGGAAGAGATTGCGGCCCAAAATCGGGATCTTATTTCATAAAAGATATTCAAGATCATATGAAAAAAACTACTGGTAAACTGGCAACAGTTACTGGAAGATATTATGCAATGGATAGAGACAAACGATGGGAAAGAGTTAAGTTAGCGTATGATGCATTGGTCAACGGAATTGGAGAAAAGTCAAAAAATGCAGAGGAGAGCATTCAAAAAAGTTACGGTAATAATATAACAGATGAATTCATCAAGCCTATCATTATGGTTGATGAAAATAGAAACCCAAAAGCTACTATTAAAGATGATGATGTTGTTATTTTCTTTAATTTTAGAACAGACCGAGGAAGGCAGCTCACCGATGTTTTAAGTCAGAAAGACAATGATAAGTTTTTAATGAAAAAACGATCACTTTATTTTGTCACGCTTACCAATTATGATAAAACATTTAAAAATATTAAGGTTATTTACAATAGTGAAAATATAGAAAACACCTTGGGTGAAGTTTTAGAAACTGCAAAAAAGCAGCAGATTAGAATTGCTGAAACTGAGAAATACCCACATGTTACTTTTTTCTTTTCAGGTGGAAGAGAAAAAGCATTCATTGGTGAGAAAAGACTACTGTATCCTTCTCCAAAAGTAGCAACATATGACTTAAAACCAGAGATGAGTGCTTTTGAGATTAGAGATGCTATAATGCCTGAGTTGGAAAAAGGAGAGGTAGATTTTGTGTGTTTAAATTTTGCCAATGGTGACATGGTTGGCCATACTGGTGTGTTTGATGCTGCTGTAAAAGCGTGTGAAACTGTAGATAAATGCACAAAAGATGTTGTTACTTGTGGATTAGAAAATGGATATACTACTATTTTAATAGCAGATCATGGAAACTGTGAAACGATGATGAATCCAGACGGGAGTCCGCACACAGCTCACACTACCAACCCAGTTCCTATCATTCTTATTGACAAAGAAATAGAATTAATAAAAGATGGTGTCTTAGGAGATATTGCTCCAACAATTTTAGAATTAATGGGTCTAGAACAACCAAAAGAAATGACAAGAGAATCTCTCTTATAGTATGAAAAAACTTTTATTTTTATTTTTTTTATGTTTATTTTCATTAGCTAACGGACAAGAAAATGAAGATATAAATGGTAACTTAATTGGCTATATTGGTAAGTCAGATTTCTTAAAAGGCAAACACAAAGATTGGTTTTTAAAAAACTATGAAGACTATCATCCAAATCAAAAAATAGTTCAAAAGATTAAAAAAAGTATAAAAAATGTTTCTATAAAAGCCTTTATAGGAAGTTGGTGTCATGACAGTAAACGAGAACTCCCTAGATTCTATAAAATTATGGAATTAACTGCATTTGATTTTACGAATAACTTTCAGATGATTGGAATTACCATAGGTAAAAAAACACCAAATAATCTTCAAAAAGGGTATGCTGTAAAACATACTCCTACTTTTATTTTTTACAGAGACGGTAAAGAGATTGGTCGTTTTGTAGAATATTCTAAAAAAACAATAGAAAAAGATTTGTTGAGAATCCTACGTGGAAATAACTATAAACACCCATACCAAAAATAAAAAGTCTGCCAATTTGTTTTTAATCAACATGAGAAACTCTAAGGACGTATTTGATACTAAAATTAATACACCCTTATTTTAGATGATAAGACTTCTCTTAAATTTATATAACTTTTTGCTATTTATGAATTGGAGTTGAACTATGAGTTTCAAGGAAAAGAAAAAAGAGGATTTTTCTCTTTTTTGAAGTAAAGTTCTTCTCATCATATTTTTAAAATTAAAAGTATCTTTACACTTTAAATCGTACTATGATTAAAGTAAAAACCAGCGAAGAAATAGAGATTATGCGCGAAAGCGCCTTGGTAGTCTCTAGAACTTTAGGAATTCTAGCTAAAGAAGTAAAACCAGGAGTAACTACATTATTTTTAGATAAAATAGCTGAAGATTATATTCGTTCTCAGGATGCTATTCCGGGATTTTTAGGTCTGTATGATTTTCCAAACACACTTTGCATGAGTCCAAACGCTCAAGTAGTTCATGGAATACCTAATGATAAACCTTTGCAAGAAGGAGATATTATTTCTATAGATTGTGGTGCTTTAAAAAATGGTTTTTATGGAGACCATGCCTACACGTTTGCTGTTGGAGAAATAGAAGAAGAAACTAAAAAACTACTAGAAGTTACCAAACAAAGCTTGTACGAGGGAATTCGTGAATTAAAAGCTGGAAACAGAATTGGTGATGTAGGATATGCTATACAAAAATATTGTGAAGACAGGGGTTATGGTGTTGTCCGTGAGCTGGTAGGACACGGACTTGGAAAAAAAATGCATGAAGATCCTGAAATGCCAAATTATGGAAAACGTGGTAGGGGTAAAAAGCTAGTAAACGGTATGGTAGTAGCCATTGAACCAATGGTTAATCAGGGCACACATCGAATCAATCAACTAAGTGATGGCTGGACTATTTTGACTCAAGATGGTAAACCAAGTGCTCATTTTGAACATGACATTGCAATTGTAGACGGAAAACCAGAGTTACTATCTACCTTTAAATATATTTATGAGGCTCTAGGAATTGATAGCGATGAAGAATATGAATTCAGACGATCACCATTGTAAACTAATTTTTTGAAATTATTCAAAATTATATTAAATACAATTCCACGCCCATTACTTATCAAATTGAGTTATGTAGCGAGACCTTTTATTGCCTATTATTTAAAAGGAAGTAGATATATAGATCCAATAGATGGTAAAATGTTTCGCAAGTTTTTGCCTTATGGCTATCAAACCCAAAGACCAAATGTATTATCGCCAAGTACACTTTCATTAGAACGCCATAGATTATTATGGCTATATTTAACCAATGAAACTGACTTCTTTACTTCAAAGAAAAAAGTACTACACATGGCTCCTGAACAATGTTTTTTAAATCGTTTTAAAAAATTAAATCACCAGTATATTACAGCTGACCTATATTCTCCAATTGCTGATATAAAAGCAGATATAACCAACTTACCTTTTGATGATGACTCTTTTGATGTCATATTCTGCAATCATGTTTTAGAACATATACAAGAAGATACTAAAGCTATGAAAGAATTATTTCGTGTCATGAAAAAAGGTGGAATGGGGATTTTTCAAATACCTCAAGATCTAAATCGTACTAAAACTTTTGAGGATAATTCTATAACCAATCGAAAAGAGCGAGCGAAAATATTTGGACAATACGATCATGTAAGAATCTATGGACGTGATTATTTTGATAAGCTTCGTTCAGTTGGTTTTAAAGTTAAAGAAGTAGATTATTCATTAGAAATTTCTGCTGAACTTTCAGACACCTATAGATTGATGAAAGGTGAAATTTTACCGGTGGTATTTAAGAATTAATTTCTAAATTCAGCTAAATCACCCATTTCATTTACATAGATAAGAACTACTTTTAGAAGTGGTTTTGTTTGTAAAAACTTTGTTGTTTTTTCTAATCCCATAGCCATAAAAGCGGTGGCATAAGCGTCTACATCTGCACAATCTAAATCGGCTATAACAGTTGCCGCCAATAAATTACTTTCCTTAGCAAAACCGGTCATTGGATTAATTGTGTGCACATATTTTTCACCATTAGAAGTCATTCTAAACTTCCTGTAATTTCCAGAACTTGCCATAGATGTATTAGTTAATTGCAAGTATGAATATGCTGATCGTGTACCATCTGTATTTGGATTATCTAATTGAACTGTCCATAATTTACCCTTGGGCTTAGTTCCTTTCACCTTTACTTCTCCTCCTATTTCAATTAGATAGTTTTTTACTTTTTTAGATTCTAAAAACCTTGCAATAATATCTAAACCGTAACCTTTCCCTATGGAATTAAAATCAAAATAGGTTTCAGGATATTCTTTAATGACCTTATCGTTTTCTATTTTAACCTTATTAAAACCAACAAACTTCATTAATTTTTTTACACTAGAACTATCTAAATTATGAAAGGTTTTTTCTGGACCAAATCCCCAGGCGTTCACCAAATTACCAACAGTTGGATCGAAATAACCATTTGTTTCTTTAAAAATCCGTTCAGATTTCAAAAAAACCTCCTTAAAATAGGGGTCTATAGTAACTCCTGTTTCTCCTTTGTTAATTCTGGAAATTACAGATGTTGGGATATAAGTAGAGGTAGCGTTATTAATTTCTTCAAATAACTGATTAATTTCATTATCAAAATTGACACTAATATCATAGTAAATAATACTATATGTTGTACCAAAAACAAAGCCTTGGAGTTTTATAGGTTTTTTAATATTGAGCTCTTCATTACAAGAGGTAAAGGTAAAAATAGAAGATAATAATACTATAAAAAAGAGCTTTTTCATCAGTAAATTCATATGATGTAAAGATACAATTTAAAGTTTTTATAAATCATTCATAAATTTTTGTTAATCACCATTGATATACTGCTAATATTTTTACCTTTGTTAATATAGTCTTAAAAAACTTAGAAAAAATGAAAAAAATATTATTACTATTAGTTGTTTCAATTGTCATGAGCTCTTGTATTTCTCAAAAAGAACATGCAGCACTTCAGGCTAAACACGATCAAACAAAAGACGAATTAGTTGCTGTTAAAAATAGTTTAACAAAATGCGTTATAGATAATGAAAAATGTGATTCTGATGTTGCAAACTTAAATAGCGTTATTGCTGATTTAAGAAATGATAAAAAGAAAACCTTAGAATATGTTGATAATCTAACTGTTCTTACACAAGGTGCTACTGACAATATCAAAGAGACCTTAGCACAATTAAGTAAAAAAGATAAGTATATCAATAGAATTAGAGCCGCAGCTACAAAGAAAGATTCTTTGAATCTTGTTGTTGCTTTTAACTTAAAAAAAGAGTTGAAAGAAGGTATTGATGATGAAGATATTGAAATTAATGTTGAAAAAACAGTCGTTTTTATCTCCATTTCAGACAAGTTATTATTTAAAAGTGGAAGTTATAATGTAACTGAAAAAGCGTATTCAGTTTTAGAAAAAGTTGCTACCGTTATCAATAGTCAACCGGAAATGGATGTAATGATTGAAGGTCATACAGATGCAACTCCAATAAAAAACGAGATTATTCAAGACAACTGGGATTTATCTGCTAAAAGAGCCACCTCTATTACTAGAATATTACAATATAAATATGCTGTAGAGCCAAGTAGACTAATTGCAGCTGGTAGAAGCAGCTATGTTCCGTTAGCTCCCAACGATACTCCTGCAAATAAGTCTATAAACAGGAGAACTAAAATTATTATTTTACCAAAAATTGGTCAATTTTTTGAGATGTTAGAAACCAAAGCTGAGTAACTAATTATTTTTTCAAAATAAAAAAAGACATCACAAATTGTGATGTCTTTTTTTATTCTAAGACCTTAATAAAATCTTCAAAAGCCACATAGTAGGGTTGATCTTTAAAAACAGGATTTTCAACACTTTCTGCGTTGGCAATACCAACGCCAGCAAACCAAACTTTAGCATCTTGTTTTTTAGCATGTTCTTTAAAGGTCTCCATCCATAACACATCATATTCTTCTGGGTTTTGAATATTATTAGAGGCTTTTACCAATACAAAAACAGGAGACTCTCCTTTTTTAAATAACACAAATTGCGGATGTTTTTTTAACTGACTATTAATGGCTTGAAACTCATACCCCATTTTCTTTAACTTTTTACCAACGATGTTCATGGCAAGATTATGTAGTTCTTGTTGTGTTAATACTTGCATTATTTTATTATATTATACTTTTAAAATTCAAACTAATGATACACCAAAACTTAAGACCAATAGCCTTTCTATTAATATTGATAATATTATCTTGTAAGAGCACAAAAATAATTAAAAATAAAACAGCTAATAATTATAAAAAAGAAGGATATACATATGGCACAATAGTGCCTAAAGATACTGGAAATTGTGGTTGGATTATCACTGATTTAAAAAATAATAACTATGATCCAATTAATATTAAAGATGAAAGTTTTTTATCTTTTTCTTTAAAAAAAGAAAAAATATATTTTAAGTTTTTACCACTAAAAATGAAAAATCGTTGTGAGAATATATCTCCAATAACACTTTTAGAAGTTATTTTAGATAACTAATTAAAAACAATTATTCTACTACAATTCTTTCGATAGTTGCATTGTTATCATTTCCTAGCCTAACAAGATAAATTCCGGTTGAAGCATAAGACATATCTATTGTATATGAATATACTCCTGAATCGTTTTTTAAAGTGTGCCACAATAATTTTTGACCTAACATGGAATATACACTAAGGTCTAAATCTTCAAATAACTGAGTACTTGTTAATATAACTTGATATTGATTATTTCCTTTATTTAGAATTTTAAAGACACCATCTAATTCGTTTATTAATTCAGAAAGTGGTGTTGCAGAACAAACTTGAATAGACCAATCTAATAGTGTTCCTCCATCAGATGCCGCATCATCTGTAATAGAAAGTGTCCAGTCTCCAGCAGACATTAAACCATTAAAATCACTCAAACTACCCTGAGGACGATAACTTCCTGCAAAAGGTGCAGAACCTTCGTCTATAGCTTGTGAAGCATCATCATCTAATGTAGTATTTGTAAAATTATCCCCCAAACTACCAACATCTTCAAATAGAATTACCTCTGTGACTCCATCCGGTCCTATTAGTTTTATATCTAAGTCATTATCCCAAGTATGCTCTATATTAAGCGTTATATTCAAATCAGTAATTATAATATCTTCAGTAATATTAATAACGGAAGTAATAGTACTTGGTTCTGGCCCAACTAACTGTTGTGTTTCATTAACAACCGAATTACAAGCTGTATTTATTATTTCTACTTGTAAAGAGTTATTAGCATCGTCTGCATCTCCAGGAAGTAATGTTTCTACTTCTAATGCATAAGATCCGTCAGTAGAGAAATTACCTAGAGTAGAAAATGCATAAGATATTGTTGATGAGGCATCTAAAGGACCAGCAATATTTTCTGTAATTTCAGGTTCACCATTTATAGAATAGGAAGCTTCAAAGTTAGATTGAGATGCTGTTCCAAAATTCTCAATAGTAACTACAATAGATTCGTTTCCTAGATTTTCACTATCTGTGGGAGCAGTAATTGCCGTTACTCCAATATCATTGGCATATTCATGTATAACTCCTATTGTAATTGAATCGTTACTTGTGTCTTCATCAGCAGTTAACATTACAGAACATGTGATATTATATACCTGTCCTTCTGTTGATAAATCTGCTGTTGTTGTAAAAGAAAATTGTGCTGAGGCATTAGACGCTATAGTTCCTGTAAATGTTTCTGTAATTACAGGACCGGTATTTACTTGATAGCTGACATCAAATCCAGTGGCAGAATTTTCTCCTAAATTACGAATAGTAACAGAGATATTTTGAGTACTTGTTAACAGTCCTGAAACTATGTTGTCTAAGCTAATAATAGCTATGTCATCAGCTGCATTTGCAGCAATTTGAAAAACACCGGCAATATTTTTTCTTCCAGAAGACATTACTTCGTTAATAAACCAGAATTTTTTATCATTTGCTGGATCAATATCTATTTTACTATAATCTCCGTAACGTGTACTTGAAATATTAGCATCTCCTGCCATTATTGTTCCTTCTTCAATTGTCATTACATTTATTGGATCTGATGAATAACGACCTGTATAGTAAGAACCTAATAAAATGCTGTCATCTGAACTATTTGCACTAGACATACCGGTATAACCCATACCAATATTCCCTTGTACATCCATAATTAAACTTGCATTCCAAGCATGTCTATTGTCAGGTGCTGTATAAGTTCCTTCTTGATAAATTGTCCAAGTTTCTCCATCTGCTGCTTGACGAAGTTCATACCATCTAATACCCGCTTGTTTTGTAGCACTTCCATCTACATCTACTACGAAATTAAACAGTGCAGAATTATGGGTTGTAAATTTTCTGAATTGTGCTTGATTCATTATGGTTGCCTGCAATGCATCTACGGTAGCCCCTCCATTAGGTTGTGATAAATTAGAAAAACTTCCCCCATCAAATACACTTACATAGGGTGTTGTGGTTAGCTCCTCTGCTGCAGATACTAAAGAATTGTCTGGCGTTACCCAATCTATATCTACATTCCATAATTTTATATGATCTGAAGTTACTCCACCCCAAGCATCATCTTGCATGTAAACAACTGTAGCACCTCCTGTAGTTGGCCAATTATCATTACTAATATTTAATACCTGAGGGCTATGAAAACCACTAGTGACTAAACCTGGCAATGAAAATGATAAAATTTGTGGAGTTGTTCCTGCAGCAGCAGCATCTATCATTGCATCTCTTTCAAACACATGTAATTTACTTGAGCTGCCTGTATTTTCTGTCATATAATATCCGTCTCTCCATATGGATAGTTTTTGGTAATCAGATACCGCCGAATAACTATAAACCGTCCAACTATCATTTAACGGATCAGGACCATCTGAGACAGCAACTTGAACTCCCCCTCCTAAAAAAGTAAGCACCCATCTATCAGCGACATTATCATAACTTGCTGTTAAATCACAACATCCGCCAGAAGGGAATATTGTAGGGTTTGGAGATACTAAACCAGCTGTTAATGAAACACCACTTTTATCAAAAATTTGAAATGCAGTATTAATTACTGAGATATAATGATTTGGTCCTACTGCCCCTGACGGATCGGTAGGACTGGAATTTGAAGCTCCAGTTTCAAAAACTAATTCTGGAGTTCTTGTAGGAATTATATTTCTTAAATTATTTGAATATTTTGCAAGTGCATCATCTCCTTCAGACCCTTTTCCAATGATAACCTCATATTTAGAGGATCTTCCATCTAACACGATAGTATTTTGGCTTAAATCTGGCCTCACTAGGTTATTAATTCTTGAGGCAATAGATGGAATGTATTCCACCTTTGAAGGAAAACCTTTCAAAAAAGGTTTTTGAGGTTCATTTTTTACTTCTTGTGAAGTAACTGTTTGAGATATAATTAATAAAACCCATAGAACTACCAATGACTTCCTTAAGATCATAGAATAATTTTTTAAATTAAAATATAAATATGTTAGTACTAGGGATACAAAATTAAAATTAGGGATACATCACTAGTTAGTGATACAATATTGAATAGGGATACAACATTGAATAGGGATAAGCACTAAAAGGGATAATCTACTGATAATTTTACAATGGCATTAGGGATACAACATTGAAAGAGGGAGTACAAATATAATGCTTTTTATTAAAGTATATATACATAAAATACTTATTTCAAATCGCTATTTCTTTTTATTTCGCATATTATAATTCTTATCTCCGCGAGTTTTAGGTTTTTTATATTTCTTAGCAATTTCTCTTCTATAAGATCCTCCTTGATTAGTTTTACTATTCTTTTCACTCTTTTCATGAAAAGCAGGACCCGGAACATATTCTTCAGAAACTCTGTTTTTAGATATTTCTAGATCTTCTTTTGGGCGTTCTTCTTCTGTAAGTTGTTTGGTAACTTCAACTTCTTTAGGAAAATCGAGCACTGGAATTTCATACTTCATTAGAGCTTCAATTCTTTCTTTTGACTCTTGCTCTTTTTCTGTTGAAAATAAGATTGTTCTACCCTCGCGCTCTGCTCTACCTGTTCTTCCAATTCTATGCATGTAGTTTTCTGGAAAATGAGGTGTATCAAAATTAACAACATGTGAAATTTCGTCTAAATCTAATCCACGAGCCATCACGTCTGTAGCAACTAAAATACGATTACTACCCTCATCAAACTGACGTATAGAACGAATTCTATAATTTTGTGTTTTATTAGAATGAATCACACAACTTTCTGATCCAAAAACTTCTTCTACAGCTGCAAATAACAAATCTGCTCTTCTTTTGTTTGAGACAAAAACTAATACTTTAGTAAATACTTCTCTATTTTCTAATAAATGGTTTAGTAAATTTGCTTTGGTATAAAAATTAGTAACTAAATACGAAGATTGTTGAATATTATCAAGTGGAGTTCCACTTAATGCAACAGAGATTTTCTTAGGTGATTTAAAAAAGTCTGTGATTAATTCGTCTACATCATTAGTCATTGTAGCAGAAAACATGATGTTTTGTCTTGATCTAGGTAACAAATCAAAAATATTTAGCAACTGAAATCTAAATCCTAGATCTAGCATGATATCTACTTCATCAATCACTAGTTTTTGAATAGATTTTAGTTTTAAAACATTGCTCAATGCTAAATCATACAATCTTCCTGGTGTGGCTACAATAATATCTGTTCCTTGAGCAACCGCCTGTTTTTGAGTATTAATATTAGTACCTCCATACACTCCTAGAACTCTAATATTAATATATTTTGCTAGTTTCTCAATTTCATCTACTACCTGCAATACCAATTCACGTGTAGGAACTACTACTAAAACTCTTGGTGTAATTTGCTTAGAGAATTTTAAATCTCTTAGAATTGGCATCATATAGGCAAATGTTTTTCCGGTACCTGTCTGTGCAATTCCTACCACATCTTTTCCAGACCTAACTACTGAATATGCAGCTTCTTGAATGGGTGTTGGGTGTGTAAAACCTAACTCTTCAATACTGTTAAAAAGTTGATTAGATAAATCTAAATCTTCAAAAGTAGTCATGTTAAAAAAATTTTAACAAAGGTAGCTTGTTTATTTGTGCTACTCTAAAATTGACTTCATTTTTGATTGATAGAATTAAAATTATTTTTAATAATTATTGAAAAAAATTGATTAAAAATAAAAAATGAAGTTTTAAGTATTCAAAATCTTTTGTACTTTAGAGGGTATACTAATTATAAAAAAAATGGAGACTCCAAAAAGATTAGAAGAGGCGATGATGAAATTATACAATGCCTTCCATAATAATAGATTAGACCCAGAAGATTGCACTGCTTGTGCAGTTGGAAATATTTTAAACAATCATGACAGTTGGAAACACCTTTCCAACGAACATGGTTCTTTGCAGTTAAATTATATCGGAACTGTTCACCAACAGTTAGGAAGAACTTTTAATGGATATTCTCCACAGGAAATCTTACAAGTTGAAAAAATTTTTCTAGAGGCTTGCGGGTTTAAAACTCCACTTTGTCACTACAACTCCAAACCTCCAAACCCAAGAAACAAAGAACTGCTATTTAATGGACTATGCGCTGTAATTACATTTCTATGCAAACTAGACCATATTCCTAATATCATGGATTATTCTAAATTATTTGAATATGAAAATAATGAACCAATATATCAGCTGGAAAAAATAATAGCATAAAAAAACCAACACAATGTGCTGGTTTTTTTATGTTTAAAATACGTTAGATTAACCTCCAAAGTCATCAAATCTAATATTTTCATCTGGAATTCCAAAATCTTCACCCATTTTCTGAACCGCTTTGTTCATTAATGGTGGTCCACAAAAATACAGTTCAATATCTTCTGGCGAATCATGACTATCTAAATAGTTTTCTATTACACTATTGTGTATAAAGCCTACAAAACCGTCTCCTTCAATATCATTAATGTCTTTTTTTACTTTCCAATCATCAACCTCTAGAGGGTCTGATAAAGCAATAAAAAATTTAAAGTTCGGGAAATCTTTTTCTAAAGCTCTAAAATGATCTATATAAAATAATTCTGCTTTGGAACGTCCTCCGTACCAATAGGTTACTTTTCGTCCAGTTTTTAAAGTTCTAAATAATTCATATAAATGAGAACGCATTGGTGCCATTCCAGCTCCACCACCAACATATAGCATTTCTGCTTCAGATTCGTTTATAAAGAATTCACCGTAAGGACCAGAAATTACACATTTATCTCCCTTTTTCAAACTGAAAATATATGAAGATGCAACACCTGGATTTACATCCATCCAACCACCTTTAGCTCTGTCAAATGGAGGAGTAGCAATACGCACATTCAACATAATTTCTCTTCCTTCTGCGGGAAAAGATGCCATGGAATATGCTCTTTCTACCACTTCTTTATTTTTCATTACTAATGGTCTAAGCTTAAACTTATCCCATTCAGCCTCAAATTTTTCTGGAATATCGTGTTCTTCTGGATGTGCAGTAATATCCATATCCGAAAACTTTACTTCGCAATCTGGAATTTCAATTTGAATATATCCTCCAGCTTTGTATCCCATATCTTTTGGAATCTCAACTACAAATTCTTTGATAAAAGAGGCTACATTATAGTTACGAACAACTGTTGCATCCCATTTCTTAATTCCAAATACCTCTTCTGGAATTGAAATATCCATATCTTGCTTTACTTTGACTTGGCAAGCTAAACGAATTCCATGTTTTAATTCTTTTCTAGAAAAATGTGGTGTTTCAGTAGGCAAGGCTTCACCTCCACCTGAATTTACATGACACTCACATTGAACACAAGACCCACCACCACCACATGCTGACGGTAAAAATATTTTCTCACTCCCTAAGGTTGTTAATAATGTACTTCCAGAAGCTACTTCAATTTTCTTCTCACCATTAATTGTAATAATAACGGGACCTGATGGAGATAGTTTTTGTTTTACGAACAATAATAATGCCACCAACAACAACGTAATCAGTAAAAAAGCTGCTACGGTTGCAAAAATAGTTCCTGTGGTGCTTGCTGCTAATATAATCATGCTACTTATCTGTTTCTTTAATATTTTCTGCTAATTCTTCATTATCACTTTTCTCAGTGACATCTAATTTGTTTACCTCTTCAACTACGTTAGTGTTGTCTTCTATTTTACTAGAAACTAAAGCTTTAGTAGGTTTTTCTTTTTTTTCTTCATCACCACCGGTTAACATTCCTCCAAAACTCATAAACCCAATAGCCATAAGACCTGTAATAATAAACGTAATTCCCAATCCTCTTAAAGCTGGAGGCACGCTAGAATATCGAATCTTTTCACGAATTGCTGCTATGGCTAAAATAGCTAAAAACCACCCTATACCAGACCCAACTCCGTATGTTAATGCCAATCCTAAACTTGGAATCTCACGAGATTGCATAAACAAAGACCCTCCTAAGATAGCACAGTTAACGGCAATTAAAGGTAAGAAAATACCTAAAGAATTGTATAAAGAAGGTGAGAATTTCTCGACTACAATTTCAACCAATTGTACCATGGTTGCAATTGTTGCAATAAACATGATAAATGACAGAAAACTTAAATCTAGAGTTTCGCTTCCTTCAATACCATATTTTGGGTCTAACCAAGCCAAAGCCCCTTCTTGTAATAAATATTGGTCTAACAACCAGTTTAATGGAACTGTTACTGCCAAGACAAAGATGACAGCAGCTCCCAAACCAACGGCTGTAGTTACTTTTTTAGAGACAGCTAGGTAAGAACACATTCCTAAGAATGTAGCAAAGACCATATTGTCTATAAATATCGATTTGAAAAATAATTCTAAGTGTTCCATTTTCTATATTTTGATAGCTCCTATAAAATAGGATGACGATCTACGTCTAATTTTCTTCTATTAATGCTTGGTTTCTACTACGTTGTACCCAGATAATCAAACCTACTACAATCAATGCCATTGGCGATAATAACATAAACCCATTATTTTCGTATCCAATTGCATACAATCCTGATTTTTCAATTGGATCTCCTAAGACTTGATATCCTAGTAGGGTTCCTGAACCTAATAACTCTCTGAAGAATCCAACGAGGATGAGTATGACTGCATATCCTAGCGCGTTTCCGATTCCATCTAAAAAAGATTTCCAGGGTCCATTTCCTAAAGCAAAAGCTTCAAATCGACCCATAATAATACAATTAGTAATAATTAAACCAACAAATACCGATAATGTTTTACTTAATTCGTAGGCAAATGCTTTTAGTACTAAATCTACAATAATTACTAAAGTTGCAACAACTATTAGTTGAACAATAATTCTAATTTTGGATGGAATGATATTTCTCATTAATGAGATCACCACGTTTCCTAATCCCAAAACAAATAAGACTGATACTGACATTACTATAGATGCTTTTAACTCAGCTGTAATTGCCAATGCAGAACAGATTCCTAATACCTGAATTGTAATAGGATTGTTGTCTGTTAATGGATCAGTAATTAATTTTGTGTCTTTTTTTGATAAAAGTCCCATAAAATTATTGTTTTAAAGTTTTGAAATAAGCTACATATAATTTCAAATCAGATTTAATCATGGCTGAAACTCCGTCACCTGTAATAGTAGCACCAGCTATAGCATCTACTTCGTAATCTGTTTTTTCGTTATTCTTAGGATCATTATTCCCTTTAGCTACTCTAATTCCTTTAAAGTTTCCTGAGGCATCCAATAGATGTTCTCCAATAAAATCATCCATAAAATAGCGTTGTTTGATGTTGGCACCTAAACCTGGTGTTTCTCCTTTATGATCAAAATACGCTCCCTGAACAATCATGTTTTTATCCATTGCAATATATCCCCAAATAGCATCCCAAAGACCTTTACCTCTAATAGGAGCTACATAAAAAGTTTTTCCTTCTTTCTCTCCAACAAATAACGGAAGTCTTCTTAGTCCTCCATTTTTTGCTTTTGATTTCTCTTTCTTTACATCAATTAAATATGCTTTTTCATCTTCTGAAACAGCATCTCCCTCAATTACTAATTGTTGTTTGATGTATTTTTTAAATTCAGTCCCGGCAACAGCTGTAGAAACAAATGTAGCACTTGTTTCATCGTTCTCATTTACACCCATTGCGTATAAAATATTCTGTTGTTTTTCTATTCGTTTATTTTCGTCAATATTAGGTTTTAAAGACGAGGCTAAAAAAGCTAACAAAGATCCAACAATCAACACCATTCCTATGGCAAAAATCATTGTGTACGAATTACTATCTGTTTTCTTAGACATAATTTAGGCTATTTTGGCTTTTAAACGTTTCAATCTTTTCTTTACATTTCCTTGTATCACATAGTGATCTATTGTTGGAGCAAAGACGTTCATTAATAAGATGGCTAGGAATACTCCTTCTGGATAAGCTGGATTAAAGACACGAATCATAATAGAAATAAATCCAATTAAGAATCCGTAAATCCATTTTCCTTTATTTGTCTGTGAGGCCGTTACTGGATCTGTTGCCATAAATACGGCTCCAAATGCTAAGCCTCCAATCATTAAGTGTTCCCACCAAACTGTGTTCATTAACCCGTGAAACTTGCTGGAATCTGTGATAATATCTGCTGCCACTACTTGATTAAATATAAGCCCCATTACAGCAGCTCCAATAAATGTAGAAAGGATAATTCTCCAACTACCAATCTTTGTAAATATTAAGAAGGCGGCTCCTAATAAAATTAAAAAGGTAGAGGTTTCACCTACTGAACCTGGAATGAAACCAAAGAATTTATCCCAAACAGAATATAATTCATTTGCTCTTTCACCATATGTAGTAACTATATCTGTGGCTCCATTAACTCCTCTTATGGTTAATTCCTGACCTGATTTTGCATAATATCCAAGCATTGTTTCGCCAGAAATAGCATCTGCTTCTGATGTTCTATTAACAGCATCATACACCCATACTTTATCTCCACTCATCCAAGTTGGATAGGCAAAAAATAAAAAGGCTCTAATTGTTAATGCTGGGTTTAAAATGTTCATTCCTGTTCCACCAAACACCTCTTTTCCTATAACCACTCCAAAGACAACTGCTACAGATAGCATCCATAGTGGAGTATCAATTGGCACTATTAAAGGAACTAACATTCCTGTTACTAAGTATCCTTCTTCTACTTCGTGACCTTTAATAACTGCAAAGATAAATTCTACTAGCAGCCCTACACCATAAGAAACAATTACTAATGGAAGCACTTTAATAATTCCAATCCAAAAATTATCCCAGGTAATAAAACTTCCTAGTACAGAAAATTCTGATGTAATTCCTTTTACTGCATCTATTGCAGCATAATGCTGATAACCTGCATTGAACATTCCAAATAATAAACATGGTATTAAAGCCATGATTACAATATTCATAGTACGTTTTAAATCGTCAGCTGCTTTAATGTGAGTTCCATTATGAGTCACCTCATTCGGCAAGTACAAAAAAGTATGGATTGCATTAAATGCTGGAGCCATCTTTGTTCCTTTATACTTCTCTTTTAAAATATGTAATTTACTTTTTAAGCTCATTTGATATCTATTTTAGCTCAATTCTTCTTTCATTAAATCCAAACCTTCTCTTACAATCTTCTGATGTGGCTGTTTAGAAACACAAATAAATTCTGTCAATGCAAAATCTTCAGGGGCTACTTCATAACCACCTAAGTTTTCCATTTCATCTAAATCTTGATACATACAGGCTTTTAAAAACTGCAGTGGAAACATGTCTAAAGGAAATACATTCTCGTAAGAACCAGTAACTACAAATGCTCTGTGTTCTCCGTTTGTATTTGTGTTTAAATCATATTTTTTCTTTGGGTTCAACCAAGAAAAAGTCAACGCTCTAGATGGAGAAATCTTATTAAAAATAGGCTTGTTCCATCCAAAAAATTCATAATCATCTCCTTCTGGAATTGCTGTTATTTGATTGTCGTAAAATCCTAAAAAACCGTCATTAGGAACTTGTGTTCCGGATAAAACGTTCCCACTAATGATCCTTGTATTACCAGTGATAATATTTTCTACTACTACATCAGCAATCGATGCTCCAGCAACCACAGAGACATAAGATGGTTTCTCAAACTGAGAACCAGTCAAAGCCAAAGTTCTAGTAATATTATAGTTTCCTGTCAGAAACAATTCACCAATAACAAGAAGATCTTGCGGGGTCAAAACCCACACAACTTCTCCTTTATTAATTGGGTCTATTTGTGTAATTTGAGTACTTACATTTCCTACAGGATGTGGTCCAGAAACTTTATGTAGTTCTATCGTGTCTAAGCCAATAAATGGTGAATTTGAATCTTTACCGATAGAAACATGAACTTTTCCTGTTGTTAATTTAGAAATTGCTGTAATTGCTACTTGAAGTTCTTTTTCTTTTCCAGCCAAAGTATAATCATAATTTGCAGCTAAAGGCGAACTTGCATATGCTGAAATAAAGATTGATTTTGGCACTTGATTTGGATTGGCTATCACATCGAAAGGACGTTGTTTTATGAAGGGCCAACAACCTGAAGAAAATAAGTGATTTTTAATTGCTTCTACAGACATTTTCTCTACATCTTGTTTTCCAAAATCTTTAAATTCTTGTGTTGAGTTTGCAAGAATCTTAACAGTTAAAATCTTGCGTTTTGCTCCACGTACAATCTCCGTTACTTTTCCACTAACGGGGCTAGAAAACAAAATACGTTCATCGCTTTTTGAATAAAAAAGTGATTCACCTGCTTTTACTTCAGTTCCTTCTTTTGCTGTAAGTTTTGGAATGATTCCGTGAAAGTCCTCAGGCTTAATGGCAAAAATGCCTTTAACAGCTATACTACTAGTTGCTTGTTTTGCTTCACCAACTAGTTTTATGTCCAATCCTTTTTTAATACGTATGTCTTTTGACATGTTACTTTCGAAATTTAGTTATCTAAAAAAATCATGCAAATTTAAAGATTTTGCTAATGATGTTAGAATAAATGAACCTTTAAATTATAGGTTTAAACCTATTTATAATTATTCTAAATAGAAGAGTTGTCCATCTTATTTTTTATTGATTATTTTTGTAAAAAACAATCAATATTTTAATTTAAAAATAAAAAATTTAAATTTTTTATGAAAAATATATTTCTTTCTTCTTTTTTTATCCTAGCATTTATTTCTGCCAAAGCACAAAAAACAGAACCTTATTATATCAAATCTATTCAGTTAAAACCTTTAGAGGTAAATAATTTTTCAACAATCGTGCCTCTAGGTAAAATATTGGAATTAAACTTTGATGATTTAGATGGTGATCAAAAAGATTATTATTACAAAATAGAGCTGATGACACATGATTGGAAAAAAAGCAATTTAATATCCAATCAGTATATCAACGGATTTCAGTCTAATATTATTTTTAATGTAGAAAACTCTTTTAATACTTTTCAAAACTACACACATTATTCTGTCCAATTTCCAAATAAAAATACTGAAATTAAAAAAAGTGGAAATTATCTGCTTTCAATTTTAGATGAGGTTGAAGACCTTGTTTTTACTCGAAGATTTACACTATATGAAAACACAACAACTGTGGGAGTTTCTGTAAGTAGAAGTAGAAATACGAAAAATATGAATGAAGAACAAACAGTAAACTTCTTAGTAAATCATTCTCAGCTGAAAATCAATAACCCAAGTCAAGAAATACATGTAGCCATTTTACAAAATGAAAATTGGAAAACAGCCATAACAAAAATACAACCACAGTTTTACAAACCCAACCAGCTGATCTACAAATACACAAGAAAGACAAATTTTTGGGGAGGAAATGAATATTTATTTTTTGACAATAAGAACATTAGGAATGCCAGTATAAATGTTGCTAAAACTGAACGGAGGGAAATTTATCACAACTACTTATACCCTTACATCAACAGAGGTTTGAAATCTTACACTTATAACCCAGACATTAATGGACAATTCATCATTCGAACAATTGAAGCATCTAACCCAAAAACAGAAGCAGATTATGCAATGATGCATTTTTCACTAAAAGTCACAAACGAAATTAGAGGTAAAGAGGTTTATTTGTATGGCGGTTTTAATAACTTTAAATTTACAGAGGAAAATAAAATGGTTTTTGACACTGCTACAGACTATTACAATGCTGAATTTTTACTGAAACAAGGCTTCTACAATTATACATTTATGACCAAAGATAGTGAAGGTGTAATTTCTGAATCTGAAATCAGAGGTGATTTTTCTAAAACCGAAAATGAGTACACAGTAATTGTATATCATAAGGCTTTTGGGGCTTTATTTGATAAAGTAATAGGTGTAGGTACTATTAAATTTAAAGGAGAACGTTGATCAAAGAAAATCAATAACAAAACATTTTATTTTTTGAATAGTTACCTAATTATAAAGGCTTGTTCTTTTGGCTTTTTAAAACAAAAATATTATATTAGCTATATGGCGGTTCAACAAATAACAAGAGGAATTAAAATTTCGGTTAAAACCAAAGACGAAGGTTTTATTCAGGAAAACAATGTGGATTATCATACATTTAGTTATGAGATTACCATTGAAAACAATTCCTTAGATACAGTCCAGCTGACCAAAAGACATTGGGAAATATTTGACGCATTAAACCGTAAAGAAATTATTGACGGTAAAGGAGTCGTTGGAGAAACTCCAATCTTATTACCACAAGAGACATACACCTATAAATCTGGAGCTTTTTTACAATCAAACATTGGTGCAATGAGTGGTTTTTTTACGATGAAAGATGTAAATGAAAATAACAAATTTAAAGTAATCATTCCTACATTTAACCTTTCAACAATAGCGTCATTAAACTAACAGAGAGAAATAAAAAACCTTCACAAACTAAAGTAAAGAGGTTCTATGTTTGAAAAATTAAATTTCTCAATATAATTTAAAGAATCATCTACCGTTAGAATATTTTTCGCAACAACACCCAAATCATTTTATAGTAAGGATCGCGTTGATGATTTTCAAAGCCTCCATTCAACAAACAAAACAATCTATCTTTTGCACTAGCATCAATCCAAGTCCTTCCTGCTAGTTTACCTTTTGGATAGGTTATTTCTATCCCATTCTCTAACTATTTTCTCGGTGAAATTATTTTTTTCTCATCGGTCTTTCACCCCTATTAGATGTTAAAATAAATCCGTTGTTTTTAAGAGGTAAATAAGAAACTGTACACATACTAAAAGAGAGATTAAAATAAAGGTTATTGTCGTTTATTGTCCATCAAAAACTAACAAATAAATTGTAACTTTACACCTCCAAAAATTAGTCGATTACAACTTAAAAACACACAAAATGGGAAAAGGTTTTTTTCAAGTACCAACTGCAATAAATGAAGCTGTAAAATCATATGCTCCTGGATCACCAGAAAGAGCAGCGGTTGCAAAACAATATGCTACTTATTTTAACGGATCAGTAGATGTTCCAATGTATATTGGAAAAGAAGAAGTTAGAACAGGAAATACAAGTAATATGACACCTCCTCATGACCATCAACATGTTGTTGGTCAGTATCACTTAGGAGAAAAAATACACGTAGAAAATGCTATAAATGCTGCATTAGAAGCAAGAAAGCAGTGGTCTCAAATGCCCTGGGAACAAAGAGCTGCTATATTTTTAAAAGCTGCTGAGTTAGTGGCTGGCCCATACCGAGCAAAAATAAATGCGGCAACCATGATCGCTCAATCTAAAACAGTCTATCAGGCTGAAATTGATGCTGCTTGTGAATACATAGATTTTTTACGATTCAATGTAGAGTTTATGTCTCAAATATATGAAGAGCAACCAGATTCTTCAGAAGGAGTTTGGAATCGTGTAGAATATCGTCCTTTAGAAGGTTTTGTCTATGCCATTACACCATTTAACTTTACAGCTATTGCAGGAAATTTACCAGCAAGTGCTGCTTTAATGGGAAATACTGTTGTTTGGAAACCTTCTGATCATCAAATATTTTCAGCAAAAGTATTGATGGATATTTTTCAGGAAGCTGGAGTGCCAGATGGAGTCATTAATATGGTTTATGGAGACCCTGTAATGATTACAGATACCGTTTTAGCAAGTCCAGATTTTGCTGGAATCCATTTTACGGGATCTACCTTTGTATTCAAAGAAATTTGGAGAAAAATTGGAGAAAATATACACAACTACAAAACATATCCGAAAATTGTAGGAGAAACAGGTGGAAAAGATTTTATCATTGCACATCCTTCTGCAAATGCAAAACAAGTAGCAACCGGTATTTCTCGTGGAGCTTTTGAATTTCAAGGTCAGAAATGTTCTGCTGCCTCTAGAATATATTTACCAAAATCAAAGGCAGAGGAAACCATTAACTATGTAAAAGAAGATCTAGCAACCTTTAAAATGGGCTCACCAGAAGACATGAGTAATTTTATTACTGCTGTTATTCATGAAGGTTCTTTTGATAAATTAACCTCATACATAGATAGTGTAAAAACAGATGCTAATGCAGAAATTATTGCAGGTGGAAACTATGATAAGTCTAAAGGATATTTTATAGAACCTACGATAATTTTAACCAAAGACCCGAAGTATACAACCATGTGTACAGAATTATTTGGCCCTGTAGTTACCATTTATGTTTATGAAGATGCTAATTGGCTAGACACCCTAGCATTGGTAGACGCTACCTCAGAATATGCATTAACAGGAGCAATTTTCTCTACAGACAGATATGCCATTACTGAGGCAACCAACCTTCTAGAAAATTGTGCAGGAAACTTCTATATTAATGACAAACCATCCGGTGCAGTGGTAGGACAACAGCCATTTGGTGGAGCCAGAGCATCAGGAACAAACGATAAGGCAGGTTCTCCACAAAATTTACTTCGCTGGGTATCGCCTAGATTAATTAAAGAAACTTTTATGCCAGCCACAGATTATAGATATCCGTTTCTTTCTTAATTAACAGAAATAATTATCTTAATTCATAAAAAAATCGGACTTTAAAAAGTCCGATTTTTTTTATTTCTATTTTAAAATATTAAAAACAGTATTAATCAAAATCCTGACTCTCATTAGATGCAGCATATTGTGCATTTAGCAGAACTCTACCACTTTCATCTACTAACATTGCTAAAATACCAGTATTTGAAGAATCTGAAACTCCATAGGAATTAAGATTTACACTAAATGATTGCTCATGTATTCCCAATATTGACGTTGTTGCATCACCTAATATATCAGTAGCAGCATATCGTAAAACGCCATTATGTTCAAAATCAATAATGGTGCTTGCTCCTCCGTAATAACTTGTGTAATTGGATTGATTCGCTATAATTCCATCTTCTAGTACAAAAACAACTAATCTAGCGTCGGTTATATTTTCTGTAAAACCTGTTCTAATAGTCATGTCTAACGTATTTTCATTCAACGAAGATTCAATTGCCAGACCAACACCTACTGTTCCTTGTGCTGCGTTTAAAGCTTGATCTATATTGTTTGGTTCCGGGTATGTCCAGGTATTATTCCTATCTACATAAGCTGTTGGAAAGCCTGTAATATTATATTCATTCTCTAGTTGACTACCAAAACTGTTAGCCATTTGATCTCCGTTATGCACACCAACAACAAAAACTTTGTCTGTTTGATCTTCAAGAAGGCTTGCGGCATAGGATACTCTTGGACAATATCCGCACCATGTTCCAGTAAAGTCTTCAACAATTGCTTTTTTAGAAAAACTAGTAGGAAGATTTGATGGATCTACTACCTGAACTAAAACATCACTACTGGTAATAGATTCATATACTGATTTTACAACAAATGCACCTACTTCGCTTCCGGTAAATTCATTTCCTGTAATAAGTACATCATCTATATAAAATTCACTTACTGTTGTTATGTCTACCGAGGTATTATCACTATAAATAGCTGTTGCTGATAAAGTTACTGAACCTCCAATAAAGACAGCAGGTTCTGACAAGGATACATCAATAGAACTTAAAACTACTGGTGGGTCTGCTCTAACATAAATTTTATTACTGGTAACAGATTGATAAGTAGCTTTAATTTCATAATTTCCTGGACCTGTAGGAGAAAAAGAGTTTGCTGTGATGGCTGAACCATCTACTAAAATTACTGATTGAGATGTGATATTTTCGTCTTCATCATCTATAACAGTAAAGATTGCTGTTTCCCCAACCACAAATATAGTTTTATCGGCAGATATTGTCAGGTACTCAGGCCCGTTAATTGGTGGAGAAATTGTTGTTTCATCTGTGGAAGATGAGCAGCCAAATAAAAAAACTAAGGTTAGTGAACAAAGTAATTTAGTTAAATTAATCATGTATTGGAGGTCTTAAAAGTTAATAATTAGTATTTAATATTCTATTGATGCTTATGATAGGGAGGAATGGAATTTTCTATACATTTGTAAAAATATGTATATTTTTAACATTTAATCTTATGAAATACCTTTTATTTTTTATTTGTATTCTTTTTTTAACCCCTAGTTATGGTCAAAAATTAATTCCAAATAGTGCTTTAAAAACCTTAGGAGGTAAAACTGTCTATATATTAGATGAGATTTCAAAAGATAAAATTACGGTTTTAAGTTTTTGGGCTACCTGGTGTGTTCCTTGCATAAATGAATTGGATGCAATAAGTGATGTTTATGAAGAATGGCAGGAAATAACTGACGTGGAACTAATAGCAATTTCAACGGATGATGCTAGAACTCAAAAAAGAATTAGACC
>CEST01057819.1_pt1 | contig 31925 bp, 29 predicted proteins | sample 326921 | NCBI WGS metagenome assembly CEST01 (sample SAMEA2621509, study PRJEB7988) | marine metagenome | biome: marine biome (ENVO:00000447); feature: surface water layer (ENVO:00002042); material: "saline water (ENVO:00002010), including plankton (ENVO:xxxxxxxx)" | depth 5 m
TATACATTAAAAGATATGTATAATGTATTTGGTTACATGGCTTTTAGCTTTGCAGTTGCCCACAAAACAGATCCGCTTTTAACAGAGATAAAAGAGAAATTAGGAGACGCTTATTTTAAAGAATTGATCGGTGCAGAGTTTGAAAATTTGACTATTATTAAAAACGAAAAAAATGCAGTATTAACAGGTGCTTTTGCAAAAGCGATGCATGATTTGTATGATGTTTTGCCAATCTCACCATTTATAGGAAGTAACTCTTGGGTTATTGGTGCAGATAAAACAAAGAATGGAAAAGTGATATTTGCAAATGATCCTCATATTGGATTTTCTCAACCTTCAGTATGGTATCAAGCACATATTAAAACCCCTGACCATGAAATTTATGGATTTCATTTGGCATTAATTCCTTTTCCTCTTTTAGGACACAATAAAGACATTGCTTATGGTATAACAATGTTTGAAAATGATGATGTAGATTTTTATATAGAAGAAGAAAATCCTGAAAATAAGCTTCAATATAAATCAGAGAATGGGTTTGTAGATTATAAATTGATACAAAAACGCATCAAAATAAAAGGGAGAAAAGATTCTGTCTATACTATAAAAGTGAGCAAACACGGGCCGATAATGAATGGAATTGTTGATCATTTAGAGGATACGCGTCCAATTGCTATGCAGTGGATTTATACGAAACTAAATAATCAAATTTTAGATGTGGCTTATGAGATTTCTCATGCAAAAAAATTATCAGAATTTAAAGAAGGTGCTAGCAAATTACATGCACCAGGTTTAAATATGATGTATGGCGATGCGAAAAATAATATTGCTTGGTTTGCCTCTGGGAAGTTATATAAATACAAAGATTCATTATATACTAAAACGTATTTAGATGGCGCTTCTGGGGAAGATGAAATTCTAGAATATTTAGATTTTGAACAAAATCCGCAAGCGATAAACCCGAGTTGGAATTATGTGTACTCTGCTAATAATCAACCAGATTCTATTGCAGGAATCATGTATCCAGGATATTATTTAAATGAAGATAGAGCCGAAAGAATTGTACAACTTTTAGAACCAAAAAACGACTGGACAAAGCAAGATGTCGCTAAAATGATTTATGATGTTACCTCTATAAATGCACCAATTATTGTTGCAGATTTTGTAAAATCAATCAATAAAGAAGATTTATCTGTAAGTGAAAAACAAGCAATTTTTTTCTTAAAAAATTGGAAAGGTAATTTTGATAAAGAAGAAATTGGACCCGTAATTTATAATAGAATGGTGTATGAGTTTCAGAGAAACACCTTTGCAGATGAAATGGGAAAAGCCTACAATCAGTTTGTAAACACTCCTTTCATAGAAAAAGTTTTACCTGTGCAAGCAAAAAGAGAAAGTTCTATTTGGTGGGATGATATTTCAACAAAAGATAAAATAGAAACAAAAGAAGATATTATCAATACCTCTTTCAAAAATGCGTTTGCTTTCTTACAAAATCAATTAGGAGAAAATGTAGAAAACTGGAAATGGGAAAGAGTTATTTCAGTAGAATATAAACACGCAGTTGGAGAAGTTCCTATTTTAAGAAGCTTCTTTAATGTAGGGCCTTTTTTAACAATTGGGGGAGATCAAGTAATCAATAATCAGATTTATGATATTGATTCTACTGGAGTTTATAAAGTCAAAGCAGGACCTTCGACAAGAAGGATTGTAGATTTTTCTGATATAGAAAATAGTTTGGCAATTTTACCTACAGGTCAATCAGGAAGGGTTTTTAGTAAGCATTATAAAGACCAAGCTCAAAAATATTTAAATGGTGAGTTTGTGAAAATGAAATTGAATGCATCAGAAATTGAAAAGAGCGAAAATATTTTAATTTTAAAGCCAAAACAATAGATTTGTTTTGGCTTTAAAATTAAAAATAGATACTTTTAATGGACAGTTTTTTAAACCTCCTTATAGACTTCGCTAAACGGAATTCTAAAGCGTTCACCATAAACACCTTCAGGTTTTCTGATTCCGCAAGAAACAATCATATTTATTTCTGAGCCAAAAGGTAAGCCTAGTAATTTCTTTACGCGCCAGGTATCTGAGCCTTCCATAGGGCAGGTATCATAGCCTTCTGCAGCCATAGAGATCATGAAATTTTCTGCTGCTAAACCACAAGTTTTATGGGCTACAATTCTCATGTCACTTTTTCTAACTTCTCTGTAAATAGGTTTGAAAATTCCGATAACTAGAACCAGAATGTATTTTAAGAAACCTAATATTCCTAAAAAATCGACATATGCAAAAGGGATGATTTTTCCGTAATAATTTCTGGCTACTTTTTCTCTGCTGCTTTGTTTTATTTTTGGATTGTTTAAACCAAAAGTAGCATCCATAAAACTTAAATTAGCTTTTGCTCTTTTTTTCCATAAATCTTTTCTCGAAACAAAAACAACCAATTGTTGGGCTGTTCTTGCTGCATTTTGATTGAAGCAAAAAGGTGCGATTTTATCAATAATATCTTTGGAGGTAACATGATAAAATTCCCACAATTGCATATTGCTGCTATTTGGAGCTAAAGTAGCTTGCTCTATACATTTTTTTACAATGTTTTTATCTAATGATTTTTTTGCGTCGTAAATTCTTACTGAGCGTCTATATTGTATCGCTTCTGAAACTGTTTTTTCTTGTGGCATAAAATTGTTTATGAGATTTTTTTAAGATTTTTATTCATTAGCCAAAACCAAAAAGGTAGATAAAAGGAAAGCAACATCATGCTTGGGTATTCTGTTCGCATTTGTGGACTTTCTGGAACCGATTTTAATATTTGATAATGTTTAGATTCATTACTATGATGATCGGAATGACGTGATACATTGAATAATAAAATTTGTATAACTTGATGATTTGAATTCCAAGAGTAATTTCTTTTTACTTTTTCGTAACGACTATATTCATTCTTTTTTCTTAGCAACCCATAATATTCAATGTAGTTGAAAGTTTCAAGGAAAGCAATCCCTATAACTAGCACTAAACCAAATAAAATAATGGCAGGTGTATATGTAAGCCAGTCTTTACTTGTGAAAGAAATATACACAAAAAAAGGAACTATTAATGTAGAAAAGTATTTGAAAGTTTTCATTATTAAAAGAAGAATTATTCTCTAAATATACCAATTACTTACAAGCGTTCCAAATTACCTCTTTAGGAGTAGGGGCGATAACAGAAATTTGTTCTTTAGTAACAGGATGAATAAATTCTATTTTTTGAGCATGTAAATGTATGCTTCCATCTTTATTGCTTCTGTTGAATCCGTATTTTAAATCTCCTTTTATAGGGAAGCCCATAAATGATAATTGTGCTCTAATTTGATGATGTCTTCCCGTTTCTAAATCAATTTCTACCAAGGAATAATTATCTAATTTTTTAATAACATTGTAGTGTAAGATGGCTTTCTTAGAATCCGTGATTTCTTTAGTATAAACAGAAGACTTATTGTTTTTGGGATTCTTTTTTAAGTAATTTATTAAAGTGTCTTTTTCTTTCTTTGGGTAATTTTTTATAACAGCCCAATAGGTTTTGCTAATAGTTTTATCACGTAGCATTTTATTTAATCGTTCTAAAGCTTTTGAGGTTCTTGCAAAGATAATAACGCCTGAAGTAGGTCTGTCTAATCGATGAACAACACCTAAAAAAACATTACCAGCTTTATTGTATTTTTCTTTAACGTATTCCTTTACAACATCACTTAAAGGTTTGTCACCAGTTTTATCACCTTGTGTAATATCTCCAGCACGTTTGTTAACAACAATTAGGTGATTGTCTTCAAATAAAACTTGCAAGTTTTCTTTTGTAGAATGCATCAGTGATTATTTAAAATCTTTTGCAACATCTTGATTTACGCCATCAATAAAATCTAAAAATTCTTTACGTCCTAATTTAGTTGCAGAAGAAGTAAGAAATGTTACCGGTAAAGTTTCCCAAGAACTTAGTAATTTCTTTTTATAGGAAGCAATCTGTTGGTCTAATTTAGAGTTGCCTAGTTTGTCTGCTTTTGTAAAAACAAGGCAAAAAGGAATTTGATTTTCACCCAAAAAATGCATGAATTCTATATCTATTTTTTGAGGATCGTGTCTGCTGTCAATCAAAACAAAGGTGCAAACTAATTGTTCTCTTTCTTTAAAGTAGTTTTCAATAAAATATTGAAAGATGGTTCTCTTCTTTTTAGAAATTTGAGCATATCCATAGCCAGGTAAATCTACTAAAAACCATTCGTCATTTATTTTAAAATGATTGATAAGCTGAGTTTTACCGGGTTTTCCAGAGATTTTTGCTAAATCTTTACGCTCCATTAACATGTTAATTAATGAAGATTTACCAACATTAGAACGCCCTATAAAAGCGTATTCAGGAATCCTGTCTTTAGGCGCTTTGATAACATTACTGTTACTCATCAAAAATTCTGCAGATTTTATTTTCATAATTGCAACTTCTTATATTTGGAATTTCTTTCTGAGTAAGTTTAAATATTTCTAGAGATTAACCAGTTGTGAAGAATTATATTGAATTCTTTTGGTTTTTCCATCATTGCAGCATGGCCACATTCATCAATCCAAAATAAATCTGAATTTGGTAATAATTTATTAAAGTCTTTAGCGACTTCAGGAGGTGTAACTCCGTCTTGTTTTCCCCAAATTAAACAAACAGGTTGATGCATCTCTATCAAGTCATTTGCCATATTATGTCTGATAGCACTTTTCGCAATAGATAAAGTTTTTAAAGCTTTCATTCTATCGTTTACAGTTTCAAAAACTTGGTCAACTAGCTCTTTAGTCGCTACTTTTGGGTCATAAAAAACTTCTCTTGTTTTTTGTTCCATGTATTCATAGTTCCCTCTTTTGGGAAAACTATCACCCATCGCTTTTTCATATAAACCAGAGCTTCCTGTAAGAATAAGTGTACTTACTTTTTCTGGATAATGTTTGGTAAAATATAAAGCAATGTGTCCACCTAAAGAATTACCTAAAAGAATCGCGTCGTCAATTTTTTTATACTCTAAAAACTCTTTTAAAAACTTGGCTAAATTTTTAACATTCGTTTTTACAAGTGGCAAAGAATATAAAGGTAATTCAGGTATTAAAACTCTGTAACCATTGCTAGAGAAGTGATTAAACGTTTCGTCAAAATTACTTAGAGCGCCCATTAATCCGTGTAAAACAATGATTGTAGGTCCTTCGCCAGCTTCAGCATAGGTATATATACCCTCAGTTTTTAACTTGTCAGTCATTGATTTTTGTTTGGTTTCACTTTGTCGCAAATGTAGTTCTTTTTTATAACATAGAAATCCATTTCAGTATCAGGATATTAGGGTTTTTTGCAATCTTAAAAGTGTTGTAAGTAAAGGGTATTTTTAATACTTATTAACAAAGTGGTAAAAAGTGGTAAAAAGTGGTAATTTTTATATATTTTTGATATTGATAAAATATTTTTTTAGGTGGTAAATTTAATTGGAACATATGAGTGTAGGGTAGATGCTAAAGGAAGGGTGATGTTTTCATCAACTTTTAAGAGGCAATTGTCTTCAGTGTTGCAAGAAGGTTTTGTTATTAAAAGGGCTGTTTTTCAGCCTTGCCTAGAGCTGTATCCAATGCAAGAGTGGAATTTGATGATGGATAAAGTTAATAAATTAAACAGGTTTAAAAAGAAAAATAACGATTTTATTAGAAGGTTTACAGCAGGTGTTAGAATGGTTGAGTTAGATGCCACAGGTAGAATCTTAATTCCTAAAGATTTATGCGATTTTGCAGGGATACAAAAACAAATAGTTATGTCATCGTCAATAAATATTATTGAGATTTGGGATAAAGACAAATATGAAAAAGCAATTGATGATGCAACTTTAGATTTTGCAGATTTGGCTGAAGAAGTAATGGGAAAAACAGATGAAGATGAATTATCATAATCCAGTTTTATTAAAAGAAAGTATTGATGCATTGGCCATTAAGGAAGATGGAGTTTATGTAGATGTAACTTTTGGAGGAGGAGGTCATTCAAGAGAAATTTTGAAAAGACTTGGAAGTGAAGGAAAGCTATTTGCATTTGATCAAGATCCAGATGCTTTAGGGAATTTAATTGATGATGAACGTTTTGTATTGATTCCTGAGAATTTTAGATTCATTTCTCGTTTTTTAAGGTTTCATAGAATTAGAAAGGTTGACGGAGTTTTGGCCGATTTAGGTGTTTCGTCTCATCAATTTGATGAAGCAGAAAGAGGTTTCTCAATTCGTTTTGACGGTGATTTAGATATGAGAATGAATCAGAAATCTAAAACATCAGCAAAAGAAATTATCAATACATATTCTGAAGAGAAATTAGCTGAAATATTGTTTCTATACGGTGAGTTAAGAAACTCCAGAAATATTGCAAAAACAATTGTTGAAGAAAGAGAAAAAGAGAAAATTGAAACGAGTTTTCAGTTGAAAAACGTTTTAAAAAAATATTTACCAAATGCGTTAGAACATAAAATTTTAGCGCAAATATTCCAAGCAATTAGAATTGAAGTAAACGAAGAATTAGATGTTTTAAAAGAGTTTTTACAACAGATGCCTAATTTGTTAAACGAGGACGGAAGGTTGAGTGTTATCTCGTATCATTCTTTAGAGGATAGGTTGGTGAAGAGATTTATAAGAACAGGTATGTTTAGTGGTGAATTAGAAAAAGATGCTTTCGGTAGATCTAACGAGCCAATGAAAAAAGTTGGAAAATTAATTATTCCAAATGCAGCTGAGATTAAAATAAATAACAGGTCTAGAAGTGCAAAATTGAGAATAGCAACATTGAAAAATAATAAGCCAAAAGCAAAAAGCTAATTATGCCTAAAGTTAAAAAAGTAGTTTATGATTTTTTAAGAGGAAGCTTCCTCACTGATGAATCAGCTTTTAATAACTGGCGAATCATAATTTTTGTGGTAGCGCTTTTGTTAATTATGATATCAAGTGCGCACAATGCGGATAAAAAAGCAATTAAAATCTCAGAATTAAATAAAAGGAAAAGAGAGTTAAGAGCAGAGTATGTTGACACAGGTACCATTTTAATGCGAATGAAAATGGAGTCTAGCATCAGAGAAAAAGCAAAGGAAAGGGGCTTAATTCCTTCAAAAACTCCTCCAAAAAAAATAAAAGTAACGTATAAAGATTAATAAATTGGCAACTCAGAAAAAAAGCATACTTACCAAATTTTATATAGTAGCTGCTTTTATGACGCTCTTTTTATTGGCGATTATTTTTAGGGTCGTAAACATACAATACGTTCAAGGAGAAAAATACAAGAAACTTTCTACAGAGCTTACGATAAAGCAAGATACGATTAGGGCAAACAAGGGTAATGTGTATGCTGCAGACGGTAATTTATTGGCAACTTCAATGTCTAAATTCACCATTAGAATGGATGTTGTAGCTGCGGTTAAAAATCGTGCTTTTCAAAAAAATGTAGCAGGTTTGTCTAAAGAACTATCTAAAATGTTCGGTAAACCTGTAATGCATTATAAAACAAAATTAATAACAGCAAAAAAACGTAAAAACAGGTATTTATTAATTGCTAGAAATGTTGGTTATAATGATTATCTAAAGATGAAAAAGTTTCCAATTTTTAACTTGGGAGTTTATGGAGGAGGTTTTATTGCAGAACATAAAACAGTACGTGCGCATCCAATTGGTAAAATTGCAGAAAGAACAATTGGTTATGATGACTATAGAGGAGGGGCTGGTATAGAAGGTGCTTTTGCAGATTATATGCAAGGTGAAAACGGTTTGAGATGGAAACAGAAGATTGCAAAAAATCAATGGAAACCAATTTCTGATGTCAACGAAAAAGAACCTATCGACGGCCATGATGTCATTACTACAATAGATGTAAATATTCAAGATATTACACACCATGCATTGTTGCGTCAATTAGAATATTTTGAGGCAGACCATGGTTGTGCTGTTGTTATGGAAACGGCAACGGGTGAAATAAAAGCAATTTCTAATTTAGGAAGAACATCTAAAGGAAAATATTTTGAAAAAAGAAATTATGCTCTTTGGGAAAGTCATGAGCCAGGTTCTACTTTTAAACTAGCAAGTTTAATGGCTGCTTTAGATGATAAAGTAATAGATACATCTACAGTAGTAGATACAGAAAAAGGTAAAATTTTTATTCATAATAGAAAAGTTGAAGATTCTAAAAGAGGGGGTTATGGAAAAATTTCTGCAGCTAGAGCTTTTGAAGTTTCATCTAATGTTGGAATTGTAAAATTAATACGAGAACATTACGATGATAGACCAGAAAAATTTATCAATAAACTAGAAAAATACGGATTTACAAAACCAATTGGTTTTCAAATAAAGGGTGAGGGATTGCCTTATGTACCGAACCCTAAAGATAAAAAAAGATGGAGTAAGATCTCTCTTTCATGGATGTCTTGGGGGTATGGAATTTCGGTTACACCTATGCAAACATTAATGTTTTATAATGCAGTTGCAAATAATGGTGTAATGGTAAAGCCACGTTTTGTAAAAGAATTGAGAAGACAAGATAAAACAGAAAAAATTTTTAAAACAGAAATTATTAATCCTAAAATTGCTTCTGATGAAACATTAAAGAAGATTAGAAAGGTGATGGAAAATGTAGTAGTTAAAGGAACTGCAGAGAATATATATTCTTCTAATTTTTCTATGGCAGGAAAAACAGGGACTGCGAAAAAATACCTTCCTAAACACAAAGACGAAAACGGTAATACAATAGCTGCAGGTTATTCTAACAAGCATTATGTAGCTTCATTTGCGGGTTTCTTTCCTGCCGACAATCCTAAGTATTCTTGTATAGTAGTTGTGCATGATCCTGATAAAAATAAAGGTTATTATGGAGCGACTGTTGCAGCACCGATCTTTAAAGAGATTGCTCAAAAAATTTATACAACAACACCCATTGATAATCAATCAGTAGAGGATAAAGTTGAATTTTTAAGTATAGAAAATCAGTATATAAAATATAATAAAATTATTAATAAGGAATATACATACGTACCCAATGTTAAAGGAATGCCTGGCATGGATGCTGTTTCTTTATTAGAAAATATTGGATTGAAAGTAAAAATCACTGGAGTAGGAAAAGTGAAACATCAATCGATACAAAACGGTGAAAGATTAGTAAAAGGAGCAACTATTATTTTAAAATTATCATAAACTGAAAAATTTAAAAGACATATTGTATAAGGTTGCAATTCATCAAGTATTTGGAGATACAAATATTGATGTAAATCAGCTTGTTTTTGATTCCAGAAAAGTTGAAATAAATGATGTTTTTATTGCTCAAAAAGGATTTTCTGTTGATGGTCATTTATATATAGATAAAGCGATTTATTTAGGCGCAATTGTAATTGTTTGTGAAGACCTTCCTTCCAATAAAAAAGAAGGGATTACCTATGTTAAAGTTGATGATGCCAATGTTGCATTGGCAATTATGGCAGCTAATTTCTATGAAAACCCTTCAACTAAATTTACTGTAGTTGGTGTTACAGGAACCAATGGAAAAACAACAATTGCATCACTTTTATATCAGTTATTTCAAAAAGCAGGCTATAAAGTTGGATTGCTTTCTACGGTTAAAATTTTGGTAGACGAAGCTGAATTTAAAGCAACACATACAACTCCGGATTCAGTAACTATCAATAAGTATTTAGACATGATGTTAGATACTGGTGTGGAATTTTGCTTTATGGAAGTGAGTTCTCACGGAATTCATCAAAAAAGAACAGAGGGTTTAGTGTTTGCAGGAGGTATTTTTACCAACCTTTCTCATGATCATCTAGATTATCATGACACATTCGCCGAATATAGAAACATAAAAAAAGTATTTTTTGACGCTTTACCAAAGTCAGCATTTGCTCTAACAAATATTGATGATAAAAACGGCAACTTTATGTTGCAAAACACTAAGGCAAAAAAGAAAACATACGCTTTAAAAACAATCGGAGATTACAAAGTTAAGATCTTAGAAAAACAAATTTCTGGAACTTTAATTTCTGTTGATGGAACTGAAGTGTGGACCAAGTTAATTGGCGTTTTTAATATCTACAATTTAACAGCAATTATAGCGACTGCAGATTTATTAGGATTAGAAAAATTAGAAATTTTAACCATTGTTAGTCAATTAGAAAGTGTAAGTGGTCGTTTTCAATATGTAATGTCAGAAGATGGAATTACAGCAATTATTGATTATGCGCATACCCCTGATGCCTTAAAAAATGTGTTAGAAACGATCAATGATATTAGAACAGGTAATGAAAAAGTGACTACTGTTGTTGGCTGTGGAGGTGATAGAGATGTAACAAAAAGACCAAAGATGGCGCATATTGCATCTCAATTAAGTAATCAAGCAATTTTCACTTCAGATAATCCAAGATCAGAAAATCCACAAATTATTTTAGATGAAATGGAAGTTGGGGTTTCTGCTGAAAACTATAGAAAAACATTAACAGTTTTAGATAGAAGACAAGCTATAAAAACGGCTTGTAAACTAGCGAATACAGGAGATATTATATTAATTGCTGGTAAAGGACATGAGGATTATCAAGAGGTGAATGGAGTTCGCTCACATTTTGATGATTTAGAAGAAGTGACAAACTGTTTTAATCAATTAAAAAAGTAGTAAAATGTTGTATTATTTATTCGAATACTTAGAAAGTCAATTTAGTTTTCCTGGTGCAAGTGTGTTTAAATTTATCACATTTAGAGCGGCAGCAGCATTTATTTTGTCTTTATTGATTTCAACAATTTATGGTAAAAGAGTTATTAATTTTTTAAGAAATCAACAAGTAGGAGAAACCGTTAGAGATTTAGGTTTAGATGGACAAAAACAGAAAACTGGAACTCCAACTATGGGTGGAGTTATTATAATTCTAGCAACTTTAATTCCTGTGATTTTATTAGCAAAACTAAATAATATTTACATTGTAATTCTAATTATAACTACAGTTTGGATGGGTTTTATTGGGTTTTTAGATGATTATATTAAAGTATTTAAAAAAGATAAAGCAGGTTTAAAGGGTAAATTCAAAGTTCTAGGGCAAGTTGGTCTAGGTATAATTGTAGGTTCAATGCTATATTTTAATGATGGAGTCACTATCAAAGAGCAATTGCCCATTGATCAGCAAGTAATGCAAGAAAATGGTCGAATAAAAGTTTTTGGGGAAGCTCATAAATCTACTAAAACGACTGTTCCTTTTTTTAAAGACAACGAATTAGATTATTCAAAAGCATTTAACTTTTTAGGTGAAGGCTATGAAAAATATGGTTGGATTGTCTTTGTTTTCATAACCGTTTTTATTGTTACGGGAATTTCAAACGGAGCAAATTTAACAGATGGGATAGACGGTTTAGCAGCAGGTTCATCAGCAATAATTGTGATTACATTAGCCGTCTTTGCATGGGTTTCTGGGAACATAATTTTCGCTGATTATTTAGATGTCATGTACATCCCAAATTCTGGAGAAATGACCGTTTTTATCTTAGCATTTGCAGGAGCTTTAATTGGTTTTTTGTGGTACAATACATATCCTGCTCAAGTTTTCATGGGAGATACAGGAAGTTTAACAATTGGAGGTATTATAGCGGTCATTGCAATTTCAATTCGTAAAGAATTGTTGCTGCCAATTTTAGCGGGAATATTTGTCGTAGAAAACCTTTCAGTGATCTTGCAAGTTTCTTGGTTTAAATATACTAGAAAGAAATTTGGTGAAGGTAGAAGGATTTTTAAAATGGCGCCTTTACACCATCATTATCAGAAGTTAAGTTATCATGAAAGTAAGATTGTTGTCCGTTTTTGGATTGTTGGAATTCTTTTAGCGGTATTTGCAATTGTTACTTTGAAATTGAGATAAATGGAAAGGTTAGTAATTTTAGGAGGTGGAGAAAGTGGAGTTGGAACTGCAATTTTAGGAAAACAAAAAGGATATAAAGTTTTTGTTTCTGATAAAGGTGTGATTTCAAAAAAATATAAAGAAGTTCTTTTAAATAACGAGATTGATTTTGAAGAAAATCAACATACAGAAAGTAAGATTTTAAATGCTGATCTAGTAATGAAAAGTCCTGGAATTCCAGACAAAGTTGCGTTAGTTCAAAAATTGATTGAAAAATCAATACCTGTTATTTCTGAAATTGAATTTGCTTCTCAATTTACAAAGGCAACAATTATTGGAATTACAGGTTCAAACGGAAAAACAACAACAACATTATTATTACATCATATTTTAAAAAATGCTGGTTTAAGTGTTGGAATTGCAGGAAATATTGGGGACAGTTTTGCTCAACAAGTTGCAGATGAAACCTACGAGAACTATGTTTTAGAATTAAGTAGTTTTCAGTTAGATGGAATAGAAGATTTTAACAGTCATATTGCAATTTTAACGAATATTACACCGGATCATTTAGATCGATATGAATATGATTTTAATAAATACATCGCATCAAAATTTAAAATTACAAAGAACCAGAAAGAAACTGATTATTTAATTTATGATGCAGATGACGAAGTAATCAATAATTGGATAATAGAAAATAAAACAAGCGCAAAATTAGTTCCGTTTTCGCTTGTAAAAGAATTAGAATACGGAGCCTATATCAAAGATAATAATATAATCATCAACATTAATAAAGACAAAATTAACATGCCGTTATCAACTTTATCAATTAAAGGAAAACATAATACAAAGAACGCTATGGCAGCAACAATGGCTGCCCAATTATTAAAAATTAGAAAACAAAATATAAAAGAGAGTTTAGAAGATTTTGAAGGTGCAGAACATCGTTTAGAAAACGTTGCAAAAGTGTACGATGTAGAATATATAAATGACTCTAAAGCAACCAATGTTAATGCAACTTTTTATGCATTAGAATGTATGGATAAAACAACAGTTTGGATAGTTGGTGGTGTGGATAAAGGAAATGATTATAATGATTTATTGCCTTTAGTTAGAGAAAAAGTAAAAGCAATTGTTTGTTTGGGTCTTGATAATGACAAAATTAAAAACATGTTTGGAAATGTTGTAGATATTATTGTTGAAACTGCTGGAGCTGAAGAAGCTGTTAAAGTTTCTCATAAGTTAGCAGATAGGGGAGAAGTGGTTTTGTTATCTCCTGCATGTGCAAGTTTTGATTTATTTGATAATTATGAAGACAGAGGACGTCAATTTAAAAAAGCGGTAAGAAGCTTGTAAGAAGTTTAATTGTATAAGTGTTTAATAAAAAAAGAATATAATACATTACAATTTCTCTCTTTTGGAGAGATTTAGAAAGGCCAATGAAAATTATTTTTCAACATATAAAAGGAGATCGAACCATTTGGGCAATTGTTGCTATTTTGGCGATATTCTCATTTATGCCAGTGTACAGTGCAAGTACAAATTTGGTGTATGCTGTTGGTTCCGGTTCAACTTTAGGATATTTAGTAAAACATATGGTTTTATTAATTATGGGTTTTGGTATTATATACGGAGTTCATAAAATTCCGTATCGGTATTTTTCTGGAGGATCTGTTTTAATGTTACCAATTGTAATTGTTTTGTTGGTTTTTACATTAGCTCAAGGAACAACAATTGGAGGCGCAAATGCAAGTAGGTGGATTCGCATTCCATTTGTAGGTATTGGTTTTCAAACATCGACTCTAGCAGGATTGGTTTTGATGGTTTATGTCGCAAGATATTTAGCAAAAAATAAAGAAAATAAAATCAATTTCAAAGAAAGTTTATTACAGCTATGGCTTCCTGTAGCGACTGTTTTAGTATTGATATTACCAGCAAATTTCTCAACAACAGCTATCATTTTTGTAATGATTTTAATGGTGACTTTTATTGGAGGTTATCCAATAAAGTATATAGCATTTATTATTGGAGTAGGAGTTTTAGCATTATCATTTTTTGTTTTAATAGCAAAAGCCTTTCCAGATTCAATGCCAAATAGAGTGCAAACTTGGCAAAATAGAATTGAAAATTTTTCTGATTCAGAAAGTAAAGAAGCGTATCAAGTAGAAAAAGCAAAAATAGCAATTGCAACAGGCGGCCCTATGGGTGTTGGTCCTGGTAAAAGTGTTCAAAAAAATTTTTTACCTCAATCTTCATCAGATTTTATTTTCGCAATTATTGTTGAAGAATATGGTTTAGTGGGGGGAGTTTTAATTGTATTTATTTACTTTTTGTTGCTATTCAGAATTTTTGTAGTAATTAGAAAAACAACCACCGTTTTTGCTACATTATTAGTCGTTGGAGTTGGTTGTCCAATTATATTTCAAGCAACTATAAATATGGCGGTTGCGACCAATTTGTTTCCAGTAACTGGACAAACGTTACCATTAATTAGTAGTGGTGGTACTTCTATTTGGATGACGTGTTTCGCATTAGGAATGATTCTTAGTGTAAGTGCATCAAAAGAAGAAACAGAAGATGATATTTTAGATGATAACCCTTTAGATATTTTACATGAAACCATATAATATACTTATTTCGGGAGGCGGAACAGGAGGTCATATATATCCTGCAATAGCAATTGCGAACGAATTTAAATTACGTTATCCAGATGCTAATTTTCTATTTGTAGGTGCTAAAGATAGAATGGAAATGGAAAAAATTCCACAAGCTGGATTTGAAATAAAAGGCCTATGGATTTCTGGAGTACAAAGAAAAATTACAGTTGATAATTTATCTTTTGCTTTTAAATTGATAAGCAGTTTGTGGAAAGCTAGAAGAATCATAAAACAATTTAAGCCTGATGTTGCAATCGGTACTGGAGGTTTTGCAAGTGGACCAACTCTAATAGTTGCAAATAGAGTAGGAATTCCGACATTAATACAAGAACAGAATTCTTTTCCAGGAATTACGAATAAATTATTGAGTAAAAAGGCAAACAAAATTTGTGTGGCATATGATCATTTAGAACGTTTTTTTCCTTCAGATAAAATGATAAAAACAGGAAATCCTGTTCGTCAAGACTTGTTAACAATTCATTCAAAAAGAAAAGCAGCAGTAACGTTTTTTAAGTTAGATAAAATTAAGAAAACAATTTTGATCTTAGGTGGAAGCTTAGGGGCAAGAAAAATAAATGAATTAATAGAAAACAATTTAGAGTTCTTTAAGAGTCAAGAAGTACAAGTTATTTGGCAATGTGGAAAACTCTATTTTGATACCTATAAAAAGCATAGTGACTTAGAATATGTGCAAGTACACCAATTTATAAATAGAATGGATTTGGCCTATGCAGCTTCAGATATTATTATTTCTAGAGCAGGTGCAAGTTCTGTTTCGGAACTGTGTATTGTTGGTAAACCTGTAATTTTTATTCCTTCACCAAATGTGGCAGAAGATCATCAAACAAAAAATGCAAAGTCAATTGTGGATAAGCATGGAGCTATTTTGTTAAAAGAAAGTGAGTTAGAAACCTTTCCTATTGTTTTTGAAACGCTTTTAAAAGATAGAGGAAAGCAAGAGCATCTATCAGAAAATATAAAAGAATTAGCATTGCCTGGTGCAACAACAGATATTGTAAATGAGATTGAAAAATTATTAAAAAAGTGAATTTAGAAAATATACATAACATTTATTTTGTTGGAATTGGAGGCATAGGAATGAGCGCAATTGCTCGTTATTTTGCAGTCAATGGTAAACGTGTGGCTGGTTATGATAAAACTCCTTCTCATATAACTTTGGGTTTAGAAGAATTGGGCGTTAAAATTCATTTTGATGATCGTTTAAAAAATATACCAATTTCTTTTTTAGATAAGACGAAAACGTTGGTTGTATATACTCCAGCAGTCTCTAAAAATCATACAGAATTAAATTACTTTCTAGAAAATAATTTTTCAGTTTTAAAAAGAGCAGAAATATTAGGGAAAATTACTGAAAACACTTTTTGTTTAGCAGTTTCAGGTACACATGGAAAAACAACAACTTCGGCTATTTTGGGACATATTATGTTTCAGGAAAAAGCAACTTCTTTTTTAGGTGGAATTGCAGAAAATTATAACTCAAATTTAATTTTGGGTGAAGACAAAGTATCTGTTGTTGAAGCAGATGAGTTTGATCGATCTTTCTTGCAATTGAGTCCTAATATTGCTTGTGTAACTTCTATGGATGCAGATCATTTAGATATTTATGGAGAAGTAGCTGCTTTAGAAGAATCTTTTGTCGCCTTTACAAATAAAGTTTCAGGCACTTTAATTATTGCAAAGGGTTTGCCTTTAGAAGGATTAACTTATGCTGTAAATGAAGACGCAAATTATAAAGCTTTTAATGTGAAGATCGAAAGTGGAAAATATATTTTTGACGTACAAACTCCCTCCAAAATTATAAGAAATATTGAGTTCTATTTACCAGGTAATCATAATGTTATGAATGCTTTGGCAGCTTTGGCAATGGCAGATGTGTATGGAATTTCATTAGAAAGTATCAAATTAAGTTTATCAACTTTTAAGGGGGTAAAACGAAGGTTTTCTTATAAAATTAAAACTAACGATTTTGTTTTGATAGATGACTATGCACATCATCCAACAGAAATAAATGCAGTAGAAAATTCTATAAGAGAAATGTATCCTAATGAAAAAGTGTTGGTTGTTTTTCAGCCACATTTATTTTCTAGAACAAGAGACTTTATAGATGATTTTGCAATAGCATTATCAAAGTTTGATGAAGTTCTATTGTTAGACATTTATCCAGCAAGAGAATTACCAATTGCTGGAGTAAATTCTGAATGGTTATTTAATAAAATTGAGAATAAGCACAAAAAATTGACTCAAAAAAATAATTTAGTAAAAGATATTAAAAATTCATCATCAAATGTAGTCGTAATGTTAGGTGCTGGTGATATTGGAATGATGATAGATGAGGTAACAAATCAACTTTTAAAACCACAAGAGAATGAAGTTTAGACAGTTTTTTAAATACTTGTTGTTCCTAGTGTTAGTAATAGGTATAGGCTTTACATATCATTTTTCGTTAGAAAGAAATCAGCAAAAAAAAGTATCAGAAATTGTTATTGAATTTGAAGATGGAGACAGTAATTTCTTAACATATTCAATGGTTAATAAATTGTTAATACAAAATAACGAAACAGTACAAAACCAAGCAAAATCTGTGATAAATTTATACGGCTTAGAAAGCAAGGTTTCAAAAAATCCGTACGTAGAAAAAGCAGCCATTTTTTTAACGATAGGTGGTCAGCTAAAATCAATTATCAAACAACGTGTTCCGGTAGCAAGGATTATTTATAAAAATGATTCTTATTATATTGATAAACACGGTATAAAGGTGCCTTTGTCAGATAATTATTCTGCAAGAGTACTTTTGATTTCTGGACTTAAAAATGATGAAGATATTAAAGAAATATTACCTTTGGTAGCTTTAATTTTAGCCGATAGTTTCTTGCAAAAAGAAATTGTTGGAATTCAAAAATCTGACGTTAATGAGTATCAATTTTCAGTAAGAAGCGGAAATTATAAAATCGATTTTGGAAAATTATCTGAAGTTGATGTGAAATTTAAGAAGTTAAAAGCGTTTTATAACAAAACATTTGAAGATAAAACCATTAAAAATTATAATACAATAAATTTAAAATATCACAACCAAGTTGTGTGCACTAAATAAATCAAAATGGAAGACAATAAAATAGCTGTTGGTTTAGATATTGGTACCACCAAGATTGTTGCCATGATTGGTCGTAAGAACGAATATGGTAAGATTGAAGTTGTTGGTATTGGAAAAGCTAAAAGTCTAGGTGTTAAGCGTGGTGTTGTAAGTAACATTACACAAACTATACAATCAATTCAACAAGCAGTTGATGAAGCAGAAAGTGTTTCTGGTGTTAAGATTGAAGATGTTGTTGTTGGTATTGCTGGTCAGCATATTAGAAGCTTACACCATAGCGATTATATCACAAGAAACAATGCTGATGAGGTTATCGATGAAGACGATATTGAAGATTTAGTAAATCAAGTTCATAAGTTGGTGATGTTACCTGGAGAAGAAATCATCCATGTTTTACCACAAGAATTTAAAGTAGATTCTCAGGCAGATATCAAAGAACCAGTAGGTATGTATGGTGGACGTTTGGAAGCGAATTTTCATGTTGTTGTTGGGCAAGTTTCATCCATCAGGAATATTGGTCGTTGTGTTAAAAGTGCAGGTTTAGGGTTAAGTGAAATTACTTTAGAGCCCTTAGCTTCAGCATCCGCAGTATTAAGTCAAGAAGAAAAAGAAGCAGGAGTTGCTTTAATTGATATTGGAGGTGGTACGACTGATTTAGCAATTTTTAAAGATGGAATTATCAGACACACGGCTGTAATTCCTTTTGGAGGAAATGTTATTACAGATGATATTAAAGAAGGTTGTTCTATTATAGAAAAACAAGCTGAATTATTAAAAATAAAGTTTGGTTCTGCATGGCCAGGAGAAAATAAGGAAACAGAAATTGTTTCTATTCCTGGGTTAAGAGGAAGAGAACCAAAAGAAATTACATTAAAGAATTTATCAAAAATTATACATGCAAGAGTTCAAGAAATTATTGAACATGTGTATTTGGAGATAAAAAATTACGGACATGAAACTGCAAAAGGAAAACTAATTGCAGGTATTGTTTTAACAGGTGGAGGTTCTCAACTAAAACATTTACGTCAATTAGTAGAGTACATCACTGGTATGGATGCAAGAATAGGTTTTCCTAATGAGCATTTAGCAGGTGATTCGGATGACGGCTTATCAAGCCCTTCTTACGCTACAGCAGTTGGTCTGTTAATGGTAGGTTTAGAAAAGGATCTAAAAATAGAAAAAGATGAAGAAATTCTTGAAGAAATTATTTCAGAATCAGATGAAGAAGTAAAAGAGGGGACTCAAACAAAAATTGAAGAAAAACCGAAATCCAAAAAGAAATCTTTTTTCGAGAAATTTACAGAAGGATTAAAGGAGTTTTTAGATAATGCTGAGTAAAATCAGTAAAAAAGAGTAAGGTTAAAAAGAATTAAAATTAATAAAAATTAAAAAAGATAAACGTTATTATGAGCTCAGAAATTGATAACATTTTATTTGACATGCCAAAAACACAATCTAACACCATAAAAGTAATTGGTGTTGGTGGTGGAGGAAGCAATGCAGTAAATCATATGTTTACCCAAAGCATAAAAGGAGTGGATTTTGTAATCTGTAATACAGATGCACAAGCTCTAGAAAATAGTCCTGTTCCTAATAAAATACAGTTAGGAGCAAACTTAACATCTGGTTTAGGTGCAGGTGCAAATCCAGAAGTTGGAGCACAAGCAGCTAAAGAAAGTATGCAAGAAATTCAGCAAATGCTAAATACCCAAACCAAAATGGTGTTTATTACTGCTGGAATGGGAGGTGGAACTGGTACAGGAGCTGCACCAATTATTGCAAAAATTGCTAAAGATATGGACATCTTAACGGTGGGTATCGTAACAATGCCATTTGCCTTCGAAGGGAAAAGACGTTCAAAACAAGCTCAATTAGGAATCGATCAACTACGTCAAAATGTAGATTCTTTAATTGTAATCAATAATAATAAATTACGGGAAGTTTACGGGAACCTAGGTTTTAAAGCTGGTTTTTCTAAAGCTGATGAAGTTTTATCTACTGCTTCTAAAGGAATTGCAGAAGTAATTACGCATCACTACAAACAAAATATTGATTTGCATGATGCTAAAACTGTACTTTCTAACAGTGGTACAGCAATTATGGGTTCTGCAAAAGAAGAAGGGCAAGACAGAGCTAAAACAGCAATCGTAAAAGCATTAGATTCTCCTTTATTAAATGATAATAAAATTACAGGTGCTAAAAATGTATTATTGTTAATTGTTTCTGGTACTAACGAAGTTACATTAGATGAAATTGGAGAAATCAACGATTATATTCAAGATGAAGCTGGTTATGATGCCAATATTATTATGGGTATTGGAGAAGATGAAGAACTGGGAGATGCAATTGCTGTAACAATTGTTGCGACAGGTTTTGCTGCAGATCAACAAAGTACAATTACAAATACAGAGGTAAAAAAAATTATTCACACGCTAGAGGATGAACAAAAAGCAACTTATAACTTTACAGAAAATACAGTAACTAAATCTCCTTCTTTAAATACTCCAATTTCTAATTCAGGAACACAAAAAATCGTACATGTTTTAGAGGATGATGTTGCACCTGCAAAACCAAAAATGGATTTAGTAGCTACAAATCCAATTATTGCAAGTATGCCAGTAATTTTTGAAGAAGTTCTAACAGATACTATTTCTGAAGATGATTTTATTATTACTGACGCTCTAAAGGTTGAAGAAGAAATCGAAGAAGTACCAACTCAACTTCAAACAGATTTAATGTTTGATTTACCTTTAAACTCAAACACACAAGCAAAATCTGATGATGAAATTAGATTTAATTTGAATGTAGAGAAAGAATTAAATACCCATGAAATTGAAGTTTATGGAGCACAAGAAATTAAAGTTGAAAATGAAGAAGTTGAAAAAAGATATATTTTAGAAGATTTTGACGCGCAGCCAACCATTGGTAAAAGCTCTAGTTTTGTTGATAAAAAAGTAGTTGAGGATGAAGAAATTCAATTTGAATTAAAAACAGCAAAACCCCAATCAGAAATTAATAAGATAGAAACGATGAGTGAAGAAGTTTCTCCTTTGGATCTAACAATTTCTGAATTACAAAGAAGAGCAGAAGAAAGACGTAAAAAGATGAAAGGCTTTAATTATAAGTTTAATGATCAATTAAATAAAAATATTGATGAAATAGAACGTCAACCAGCATATAAAAGGTTAGGTATCGATTTAGATAAAAACACATCAATGAGTAAATCAGAAACTTCATTAAAAAAGGATAATGATGATTTAGGTTTTAAATCAAACAATTCTTTTTTACATGATAATGTAGATTAATATATCCTCCAAATTATTTAAAAAATCACACTTTTATGGTGTGATTTTTTTTTATAGTAAACCATCAATTTTAAACAAATGAAGCTTTATTACTGATTTCTTGAAGTTTAGGGTGTAACAAATGTTTTTTGTAGTCGTCTCTCTTATATAATTAGTAAACGAAACATCATGCAATATTTACAAAAAGTATCATTAGAAGAGAGAGGGATTTTAACGTCTGCTTATAAAAAAGAAATTAAAGAGAATATAAGATTAGAGAGATCTAAATCAGTCTCAGGTATTAAATTGATGATTCTAAATCATCATAGAAAAAAAGAAAGTCAAACAAGAACAATCTTACAGGTTTCGGTGTTTATTTTTGCTGTAATTATGATTGTCTCTTAAATAATACACGAACTTTAATAAAATATAAGATTAAAAATAAGCTTACCTAAGGGATGAAAATAGTTCAACTTCTAAATTGTTCATCACTTTTTAAATACGAATGGACATGATTCATTACTAGGTAAAATAGGGAAGTAATCTATTTGTAATAATTAGGTTGTTAAATTTTATAAAGAAGTAAGCTTGGTAACAATTAATCTTAGGTAAATATAATGCATAATGTATTTTTTTTAAAAATTTACTAAAACAAAAAAATCCATCTAAAAAAGATGGATTTGATATTTAGTATATTTTTGCTATTAACTTAAAGCTTCTTTAATTCTTTTTATTGCTTCACGAATTTGTAACTCAGAAGCTGCATAAGATATTCTGATACAGTTAGCAGTTCCAAAAGCATCACCAGTTACGGTTGCAACATTTGCTTTTTCTAAAATAAATAAAGAAAAATCACTTGCACTTTCAATTTTGAAACCTTTGATTGTTTTACCAAAGAAAGCAGAAATATCAGGAAAAACGTAAAAAGCTCCTTCAGGAACATTTACTTTAAATCCATCTATTTCTCTTAATAATCCAATAATGATATCTCTACGAGTTTTAAACTCATCTACCATAAATTGTATTTTAGATACGGGTGCTAAAACGGCGGTAATTGCCGCTCTTTGTGCAATACAATTTGTGCCAGAGGTAATTTGTCCCTGCATTTTTGTACATGCTTTAGCGATCCATTCTGGTGCACCAATATAACCAATTCTCCATCCTGTCATTGCAAATGCTTTCGCCAAACCATTCACAGTAATAGTTCTGTCATACATGCTTTCTATAGCAGCAAAACTAAATGGTTTTAAGTCGTAATTGATATGTTCGTAGATTTCATCTGATAAGATAAAAATCTTTGGATATTTTTCTAAAACGGATGCTAACGCACGGTATTCTGCTTCACTATAAATAGTTCCACTAGGGTTGTTTGGCGAGTTAAAGAAAATCATCTTTGTTTTAGGCGTAATCGCTGCTTCTAATTGAGCTGGAGTGATTTTAAAATCATTGTCAATAGAAGAAGGAATTTCTACATACTTTGCTTCACATAAAATAGCAATTGCAGAATAGCTTACCCAGTAAGGTGCAGGTAATAAAATTTCGTCACCAGGGTTTAGTAAAACTTGTGCAATGTTAGCTATAGATTGTTTTGCACCTGTAGAAACAACTATTTGACTAGGTTTGTAGTCCAAGTCATTATCTCTTTTAAACTTCGTGCAAATAGCTTCTTTTAATTCTACGTAGCCATCTACTGGAGTGTACGAACTATAATTTTGATTGATAGCTTCTATTGCAGCATCTTTGATAAAATTTGGTGTATTAAAATCTGGTTCTCCCAAACTTAGACCAATAATATCTTTTCCTTCTGCTCTTAATTCTCTTGTTTTAGCAGCCATTGCTAAAGTTTGGGACACAGGTAAACTGTTAATTCTGTCCGATAATGGATGTGTCATTTTAGTATTCGTTGTTGTTGGTTGTTTTAGTTATGCTAATTCAGGGTTTTTACCTAAAACGCCCAAATGTCTAAAATGCTCTACAATTGCTTTACGCATTGTTTCGTATTCATTATATGGTAAATTAAATTCTTTAGCAGTTTCTTTTACGATTTTAGCTAATTTATTATAATGTACATGAGAAATATGCGGAAAAATATGATGTTCAACTTGATGATTTAAACCACCTGTGAAAAAGTTTACCAACTTGTTAGTAGGGGCGAAATTTGAGGTTGTGTATAATTGATGAACAGCCCAAGTGTGTTCTAAATTTCCGTCTTTATCTGGAATTGGCATTTTTGTATTTGGTACAATATGCGCTAATTGAAAAACTAAACTTAGAATCATGCCAGCAGTGTAATGCATTACAAAAAAACCGATTAAAATTTTCCACCAGGCAACGTCTAAAACCAACAAAGGCAATGCAATCCAAAGTGCATAATAGACAATTTTAGAGATCACTAATTTAGTCCATTCTGTTGTTGGATTTGGAAATTCCCCGTAAGATAATTTACGTTTTAAATAGTTGTGCATTTGTTTAACATCTGTAGTAATTGCCCAGTTAATTGTTAATAAACCATATAAAAATATAGAATAATATTTTTGAAGTTTATGAATTTTTAACCATTTAGAATGTTGTGAAAAACGAATGATTCTACCCGCATCTATATCTTCATCATGGTCTTTAATATTCGTAAATGTATGGTGTAAAACATTGTGTTGTACTTTCCAATTATAAACGTTACCAGCAAGAATATAGATACTACTTCCCATTAGTTTATTAACCCATTTTCTATTAGAAAATGATTCATGATTTGCATCATGCATTACATTCATTCCAACCCCAGCCATTCCAGTTCCAGTAACAACCATTAAAAGAATCATTACCCATTGAGGCATGGACACGGTTAAGATTAAAATAAAAGGAACTAAAAACATTGAAAACATGATAACTGCTTTTGTATACAACTTCCAGTTTCCTGTTCTTTTGATGTTATTTTCTTTGAAATATGTATTTACTCTTTTATTTAAAGTTCTAAAGAATTTCGCTTTATCTACTCTTGAAAAGTTTATTGTTTTCATATGTGTTATCTATAATACGCAAAAATATGATTTTAAAATATCTTTATGTAACAAACGTAGCATTTTGTTGCTAATTGTTTGTTAAGTATAACTATTTTTGCTGCTGATACTTTTTTCTATGGAAATAATACATAAATATTTTAAAGATTTAACGGCAATTCAAATTGAACAATTTTCTAAACTTCAAGAATTATATAAAGATTGGAATTTAAAAATAAACGTAGTTTCCAGAAAAGATATAGACGAATTGTATTTGCGTCACGTATTACATTCTTTGGCAATTGCAAAAGTTGTGCAGTTTAAACCAGGTTCGAAAGTATTGGATGTTGGAACAGGTGGAGGTTTTCCTGGGATTCCGTTGGCAATTTTATTTCCTGAAACGCAGTTTCATTTGGTAGACTCTATTGGTAAAAAGATAAAAGTAGTAAATGAAGTTATAAAAGGTTTGGGTTTAACTAACGTAAAAACTACAAATGGTAGAGTAGAAGAGGTTAAAGATACCTATGATTTCATTGTAAGTAGAGCAGTAGCCCATATGGAAACTTTTGTTCGTTGGACTAGAGGTAGAATTGCTAAAAAGCAAAATCACGACTTAAAAAATGGAATTCTATATTTAAAAGGTGGTGATTTATCTGAAGAGTTAAAATTATACACCTCTGCTACAATTTATGATTTAACAGATTACTTTGAAGAAGACTTCTATGAAACTAAGAAGATTGTTCATTTAGGAATGAAGTTTAAAGGGTAGATTTTGTCTACCAATCTATATTTTTTTCAATAAAATTAATTAAACTTTTTGCTATTACTTCTTGTTCTTCTATAGATGGATGCGCATCACTTTCTTTATGCTCTATAAAGTGTGTGAAAATACCAGTATCATTTAAACGATTAACAGCTTTTTTAATATAATCAATCCATACAGAGCCTTTTTTACTTGCTTCCATAGATCCAAGAGCGCATATAATATTAGCTTTAGGATAGTGTTCTCTTATTTTGGATACAAATTGTTGGTATGCACTTATAATATGTTCTTCATCTGGGGCTTTAGTACCAAACCTTACTTTAAATTCATCATGTTCTGGTATGTCCACTAACCAAGAATCATTTTGCAATAAATTAATTACAACTATATCTGGAGTGTAAAGAGAAAAATCCCATTTACTATTTGGATCTTCAGGTATTAATCGATCATACATTTCAGGCATTATCAGAGGAATCCAGCTCACTGTTATACCAATTCCACTTTTACAGATACATTGGTATTTTGCTTCAAAGTGTCTAGCAGTTATAGCGGCATAGCTTAAATAATTGTTCGTGTAAGTACTGTCTGGAGAATCTTTTCCAGACAAATCTTCAACAGCATATCCAGCAGTTATAGAATTTCCGTAAAACTCTATTTTTCTTTTTTTACTTGCAGATTTCTTTAACACTTTTGCATTTCCTTCTAATTTAAAACCATAAAAAGAAGATTTACCTTGATCCCATTCAGTTCTTTTAAAAATTTCAACAGTATGTTTTTCTCTAGTTAGTTTTGATGCAAGTTTATGATAGCGTTTAATTGTATCAGGACGTAAAATAAAAGGATTACCATTATCGATTATAATATTGTAATAATTATCTCCTTTTTCATCTTCAATTAAAGCCGATATAGATTCGCCTTCAAAATTAAGTTTTATTGAAGTTCCTGACCAGTATAATTCTGCTCCTTTAATTTTTGATGAATCTATTCTGCCAGAATATTCTATTTGTGGATTTGTGTAATCGATGAATGTTTCTTTTTTTGAAGAACACGAAATAACAAGTGATAAAGTCATGATTAAAAAGATGTTTTTCAAAATGATAGATGTTATATTTTTAGTATTTATCTAAACTGTAATGTTTTGAATGAAAAAAGAAACACAATAACGAAGATAGTTTAAAGAAAATTTCTATGAAACTAAAAAGAAATGTTCATTTAGGAATGAAGTTTAAAAGGGTGGTTTTTGAGATTAGCTGATGTTGTTGGCGATCGTTTTTATATCATTTTTGCTACTATTTCTTTCATCATTTTCGCAGCTAAGAAAGCTGTCATATTTTGAAAATCCCTGTTTGGATTATATTCAACAATATCAGCTCCAATTACCTCTGTTTTTATACTCTGAATTAAATTTATAACTTGTCTAGAAGTTAATCCTCCGGGTTCGTGATGTGAAACTCCAGGAGCAAACGCAGGGTCAAAACCATCCATGTCTAAAGAAATATATAAGGGATTTTTAAATTTTGGAATTGTTGATAAATCTAAGTTTTTCATTTCATGTATTTCAACATTAAATTTTTTAGCTTGTTCCGCTTGATGTGCATTTAATGTTCTTATTCCTACTTGAACTAGTTTTACTGCTAATCCATTTTCCATGATTCTTGCAAATGGACACGCATGTGAATATGGATCACCTTCAAAATTATCATATAAATCAGCATGTGCATCAATATGAAGGATATCCAATTTGGAATATTTTTCGAAATGTGCTTTAATTATTGGAAATGTAATGGAGTGGTCACCACCTAATGTAAAAACTTTTGCACCTGAATCAAGATGGGTTTTGGTAATTTTTTCTATATCAAAATAATTTATGATCTCAAAGTCTCCTTTATCTTCAATTTTTGAATTGTCAATAGAAGTTAAGTCTTCTGAAAACATATTTGTAGAGCCACAATTTAATGCTTCTCGAATTAAAGGTGGAGCAAGTTTAGGTCCTTTTTGAAAAGAAGATTTTTCGTCAAATTGAATTCCTTGTATGATTATTTTGTTCATCCTTGTTCGTTTTTTTAATTACTTACAACCTTAACATTGATTTAATGACCGTTTTAATAACAACTATAAGAAGACCCCAAGTTATATTTTTTTAAATTTACAAACAAACCAGATTTAAAAAGTCAAAAAATAAATAATATTTCTATTACTCCTTTATGCATCAGTTATTAGCTTTATTTTTTATTAAAAAATAGAGGAAGCTGTTTTTGTCGTAAATGTTTCTAAAAACAACATTCCTTTATAAGAATTTCCTTTTTCATTCAATTTCGGACTCCAAACAGCAATACAATATTTATCGGGATGAATCGCTATAATACCACCGCCAACTCCACTTTTACCCGGTAAACCAACCTTAAAAGCAAATTCCCCAGATTCATCATAAAAACCACAAGTAAGTAAAATTGCATTAATTCTTTTAGCCTGGCTCATTGTAAGAATTCTATGGCCTTTATTAGTAATGAAGTTATCGTCAGCTAAAAAAAGAGATATTTTAGAGAGCTCTTTACAGCTCATTTCTAAAGAACAGATATGAAAGTAAAAATCTAAAACTTCATCTACATCATTTTTTATGTTTCCAAAAGATTTTATAAAATTACAAAGCGCAATATTTCTAAAGCCAGATTTTTTTTCTGACTGTGCTACTTTTTCATTATATTTTAAATCAGTATTATTAGAAACCTCTTTGCAAAAGTCCAAAAAATCTTCTTTTGGGTTTTTAAGGTGACTGCATAAAACGTCACAAACTACAATTGCACCAGAATTTATAAAAGGATTTCTCGGTATCCCTAGGTTTGCTTCTAGCTGTAACAATGAATTAAAAGGATTTCCAGAAGGCTCAACATTAACTCTTTCCCATAATTTTGCATCCTCAAATTTGTATGCTAACGTCAGTGCAAATACTTTAGAAATACTTTGAATAGAAAACTTGGTATTAAAGTCGCCAACTCCAAAATTTTCTTTGTTTGTAGTTGTAATGTTTACACCAAAATTATCGGGAGAAACAGTTGCTAATTCAGAAATATAATTAGCGACTTCACCTGTATCATCAACGTTTTTTAATTCAAGATAAATGTCTTCAATTATTTTTTTATAATTTTCCATTGACACTGTATTATATTAGTTTTTACAAACTTATTAGAAAATTATTTAAGAAGCAACTTAAAGAATGAATCAAAAAAAAGGAACTACATTTATGTAATTCCTTTTCTACTATTTTATAAAATTCTGAAATAAGTTCAGCAGATGGTTCAGAGTATCGAAGCTTTTATAAAGCTTCTACAAATAAACCTTCGTCTGTTTTAGAAACTTTGGCAACTTCTTTCTTCGTCAAGCCTTTAATAGTTTTATCCCATTTTTTATTTGATAAACCAGATTGTGTTTTTAATTCGTTTAAACCTACCTTTTCCACTTTGGTAATGATAGCAAGTACATCTTTCTCTTCTGGGCTTAGGTCAATAGAAGGCCCTTTCTTCTCTGGTCTCATTTGAGGGAAGAATAAAACTTCTTGTATCGATTGATTATTGGTTAAAAACATAATTAAACGGTCCATTCCAATTCCCATTCCAGATGTTGGAGGCATCCCATATTCTAACGCACGTAAAAAATCTTCATCTATAAATTCAGTCGCTTCATCATCTCCTTTTTGCGCTAATTTTAATTGATGTTCAAAACGCTCACGTTGATCAATTGGGTCGTTTAATTCAGAATATGCATTTGCAATTTCTTTACCACAAACCATTAATTCGAAACGCTCTGTTAATTCAGGATTGTCTCTGTGCTCTTTACAAAGTGGAGACATTTCTTTCGGATAATCTGTAATAAAAGTTGGCTGAATGTAATTTCCTTCACATTTCTCACCGAAAATTTCATCAATTAATTTTCCTTTCCCCATCGTTTCATCAACTGGAACATTCATTGCTTTTGCAGCTGCTCTAATTTCATCTTCTGTTTTTCCATTAATGTCAAAACCAGTAAAATGCTTGATAGAATCTGCCATGGTAACTCTTGCATATGGCGCCTTAAAATCTATTTTGTGTTCACCAAAAGTAGCTTCGGACGTTCCGTTTACAGCAATTGCACAATGTTCTAGCAGCTGCTCAGTAAAATCCATCATCCAATTGTAATCTTTGTAAGACACATATATTTCCATGGCTGTAAATTCAGGGTTATGCGTTCTATCCATTCCTTCATTTCTGAAGTTTTTCGAGAATTCATATACACCATCAAAACCACCAACAATTAATCTTTTTAAATATAATTCGTTCGCAATTCTCATATATAATGGAATGTCTAACGAATTATGATGCGTAATAAATGGTCTAGCTGCTGCACCTCCAGGAATTGGTTGTAAAACCGGAGTTTCAACTTCAAAATAACCAGCATCATTAAAGAAAGAACGCATTGCATTAAACAATTTTGTTCTTTTTATAAATACTTCTTTTACGTGTGGGTTTACCACTAAATCGGCATAACGCTGTCTATAACGCATTTCTGGATCTGTAAAGGCGTCATAAGTAACGCCATCTTTCACTTTTGGCATTGGCAAAGGTTTTAAAGCTTTAGAAAGCAGTTTAAACTCTTTTACCATCACTGTTTTTTCACCAACTTGTGTTGTGAAAAGTGTACCTGTAATACCTACAAAATCACCTAAATCTAGTAATTTTTTAAAAACATCATTGTACAGCGTTTTATCTTCGCCAGCACAAATTTCATCTCTATTAAAATACAATTGTATTCTACCTTCTCCATCTTGTAATTGTGCAAAAGAAGCTTTCCCTTGTATATTAATAGCCATTAATCTACCAGCAATAATTACCTGTTTACTCTCAGTATAGGCTTCTTTTATTTCTTTCGAATTTGAATTCACTGGAAATAAATCTGCAGGATAAGGATTGATGCCTAAAGCACGTAATTTTACTAGCTTTTCTCTACGTACAACTTCTTGTTCTGATAATTGCATTTGATGTCTAAATTTTCTGATGTTTATTAAAGTTTACAAAGATACAATCAAATGAATTAATAGACAATTGAGAATAAAATAAAAAACAGTAAGTATAATTGCGAATAAGTAAAAACGTCGTATATTTGCTGGCTGTTTTTTGTTGAAAGCAGCATTTTAGTTGTGTTGTTTTGGCATTTTAGTAAAAATGCCGTGGTTTTGTTAACCAATGGAAAGCTTCCCTTAAATGGGACGCTTTTTTTTATTTATAAATATGTTGTAATTATAAATCATGTTTTTTTGTCAACTCCAGCTCACGTAAGAAAGAATTTTTTAAGCTTAGTATTTATTATACTATTAGAAAATATATTATGTGAAAATGTTGCAAAAAAAGCCTCACATTATCAGGCCTTTAACAAAAGTTATTTTTTTTTAATTAATGATATATTCTACTCTTATTTCATTAATTAATAGGTTCATGTTTTCTTTTGATGAACCACTTAAACCTTTCCATTTAGTGTTTTTAAAACTTTTTAATTCAAAGACTCCTTTATCTTGAATTAAAACAAAATAAAAAGAATCATCTGAGTTTTGAGCAATGGATGCATTTAATCCATATTTATTAACTACCTGAGGTAAATTTTTATTTGAGGTAAAGTTTAAAGTTTTCCATTCACAACCTTTTAAACATTTAAGATTGATTTTATTGCCTTTTTTCTCTAATTGAATTTTAAATTCACTTAATTTTTTATCAACCTTTTCCTTTTTTATTGGAAGTGGTTGATGACAGTATATTACCTCATATTTTTTGAAGGATATTTAATGAATTTTTTCCAAATCGAATCAACAAAATAAAAGAGATAAGCATATATACACTTAGAAATATTTGAGTGTAATTAATTGTCTTCTCTTTAATAATTTCTATAGGTGTAGTGTCGTTAGATTAATTTTAGGTAGTTTGAATCGTTTCTAAAACAACAGGAGCAGCATCTGTATAAATAATATACAAAGGCGCTAAAAAAGAAAACAAAACGCTTCCTAGTAAATAATAACGATTAAAAACATGCATCTTTTCTTTCTCTAAAACCAAATGGTAAAATGCCAATAACAACGCTAAACAGCTTGCCGATTTCAGTATGTAAATAATCATTTTTGTTGTTTTTAATTTGAGAATCAATCACCTTTTTTAGTTCTTCCAATTCTTGGGTAGAAAGATTGGTTTCTTTGGTAAAGAAAGAGGTAAACTGACTCGCAGAACCGTTAAAGAAGTTTTTAATCAAACCATTTACATGATTAGAGAAGTAATCTGTTTTCTTTATTATTGGATAATATTCTCTAGATTTTTCCAAATAATTGATACGCAATAAAACCTTTGTCTGTTTTTCTTATTAAAGTAGCAACTGTTGTAGTTGCAGGTTTTGGCTCAGGAAAATCTTCTAACAGCTCTTTTAAAAATGCTTTTTTACGTTTCCATAAATACTGCATTAATTGTTCTTCGGTTTTAGATAATTGCATTGCTTTATTAATTTTGTTCTATGAGTGTAGAGTTAAACTTTAACGAATAATTTTTTTACATTTGTTTAAAATCAATTGAAATTAAAGATGAAAAGAATATTTCTATTATTATGTATCCTTTTGCTAAGCTCTTGTGCGACAAGTAAATTTAAAGAGAAGTGGTTAAAAGAAAAAGCGCCTAATACTTTTAAAGCAAGGTTCGAAACGACAAAAGGTGATTTTGATATTGTTGCAAGAAGGCTTTGGTCTCCAAAAGGAGTGGATAGGTTGTATCAAATGATCAAGAATGGGTATTATGAGGATGTTGCTATTTTTAGAGTAGTTCCAAAATTTGTTGCTCAATTCGGTATTCATAATGATAGTTTAATTCACAGAAGTTGGGGTAAAGGAATTGACGATGAACCTGTATTAGCGAAAAATAATGCTATGACAATTTCTTTTGCGAGAGGAGGCGTAAAATCACGATCAAACCAGATTTTCATCAACTTAAAAAATAATAGCAGATTAGATAATCTATCTTATTCTGGTGTTACAGGGTTTCCTGTTGTTGCAAAAGTAATTACTGGACAAGAAAACGTGCTAAAATTTTATAATGGTTATGGAGACAAATTGGGGTTTAAACAAGATTCCATTACGAAGTTCGGAAACAAATTTTTAAGAGATAAATTTCCAAAAGTAGATTATATCATAAAGGCATACCTCATAGAGTAATCTGTTTTTGATAGTACTA
>CEST01087341.1_pt1 | contig 31675 bp, 25 predicted proteins | sample 326921 | NCBI WGS metagenome assembly CEST01 (sample SAMEA2621509, study PRJEB7988) | marine metagenome | biome: marine biome (ENVO:00000447); feature: surface water layer (ENVO:00002042); material: "saline water (ENVO:00002010), including plankton (ENVO:xxxxxxxx)" | depth 5 m
AAAAAATTGAAAGGTAAAAATTAAACGATTATATTTGCCCACGAACAAAAAACTAACAATTTAAGAGATGTCTTACAACTTATTAAAAGGAAAAAAGGGAATTATTTTTGGAGCATTAGACGAAAACTCTATTGCTTGGAAAACTGCTGAAAGAGCACATGAAGAAGGAGCAGAGTTTGTGTTAACAAACGCACCTATTGCCATGAGAATGGGAACTATTAAAGACCTAGCAGCAAAAACAGGATCTCAAATTATTCCTGCAGATGCAACTTCTATGGAAGACCTAGAAAATTTAGTAGAAAAATCTATGGAGATTTTAGGAGGTAAAATAGACTTTGTATTGCATTCAATTGGAATGTCTGTAAACGTAAGAAAAGGGAAACTGTATACAGACCCTAAGTATGATTTTACCACCAAAGGTTGGGATGTTTCTGCTGTTTCTTTTCATAAAGTAATGAATGTGCTGTATAATAAAGAAGCGATGAATGAGTGGGGTAGTGTGGTAGCTCTTACCTACATGGCAGCACAACGTGTCTTTCCAGATTATAATGATATGGCAGACAATAAAGCCTATTTAGAGAGTATAGCACGTAGTTTTGGGTATTTCTTTGGTAGAGATCATAAGGTACGTGTTAATACTATTTCTCAATCTCCTACACCAACTACTGCTGGGAGTGGTGTAAAAGGATTTGACGGGTTCTTAGCCTATGCAGATAAAATGTCTCCATTAGGTAATGCAACAGCCCTAGAATGTGCAGATTACACGATTTCATTATTTTCTGATTTGACTAAAAAAGTAACCTTACAGAATTTATTTCATGACGGTGGTTTTTCTAATATGGGAGTTAGTGATGCTGTGATGGATAAATTCACTAAAGAATAGATTAAAATTTAAAATAAATACTTTTTTTATATTTTACAAAACGCAAACTGCAAAGTTTGTGTTTTTTTATGCTATTTTTATTTATTTATTTATTATTTGTTCATTTATACACAAACTATTTTTTTTAAATTACTTTATAATCATAAGGATATATTATAACTTTTACTAAGCACAGTTATAAGTGATAAAAAAATATTCAAATAACACATATTTTTAAGTGTAACTATATTAAAATCAGATAAATACATAATTTAATTATTTTAAATATTGATAAAAATATCCTCATAAAATGTATATTTTATAATTAAATATTCTTTAATATGGAAGCGTATGTTACTATAATAAATTAGTTTATTGATACCTGAAATAGTACTTTCAAAGAAAATAAATAAGCTTTATTATTTTTGAAAGTACACCTTACTTTCATAAATTATTATTCAATAAAATTATTAATATATTTTATTTTAATTAATGGTTTTTGTAATTCTGCTAAAATTAATGTAAGTTCGTTTATATATCCCTAACTTTAAGTACTTTAGAATGTTTATATAAAACAATTCACAAACAAATAATTAAACTAGTTAACTGACTTACTAACCAATAAAACTATTCTAACATGAAAAAAATTACTTTATTATTTTTATTATTATTGATATCCTATGATGGGTATTCACAATCCCAAATTAATGTTACCACTTCAGGAGGCTTATATGGTACTGAAAAATGGGTAAATATCACCACAGAACAAGATGGTGGTGGTACTCAGGTATGGGGCCAAGGAAATGGAACGCAATGTGATGGTGCGGGATATATAGATGAAGATATATCACTAGCACCAGGAACTTATTATGTAAACTGTTTTGATAGATATGATGACGGTTGGGATGGTACACTTATATCTGTAACAGCTTATGGTTCTGTTATTGGAGATAATGGAGGAGAATCTCCAGATGATGGCGAAGACACGGATGCATCTTACACTTGCGAAGGAACAGCAGAGGAAAGAGAAGCATCATTTATGATAGTTGTTACAGAAGCTCCTTCATGTTCTTTACCTTCAGGTTTAACTTTAGATGCTGCAACAAATACTACTGCAACTGTCTCATGGACAGCTGGAGGAACAGAAACTGCGTGGGAATATGTTGTAGAAGCATATGGTTCAGATGAACCTTCAACTGGCGGTGAATCAACAACATCGAATCCGCTAACTTTATCAGGTCTTACAGCAAATACTCCATATGATGTTTATGTACGTGCTGATTGTAGTAGTGGAGATTTTAGTAATTGGGTGAAAATTAGCTTTTCAACCGAATGTGATATTACTAATGAAGCTTTATCTCATAATTTTGATACTTTAGATAATAATAATCTTGTTGTTGATGCCTCTTGTTGGTCTGTTGTAAATGGTGGTGATGCAAATACATGGGGTCTAGTACAAAATTCTACTACTCTCAATATATATTGGAGGTTAACATGGAGTTCTACTGCTCACGATGATTATTTATATTCTCCAGTTATTACTGTGTTAGATGGTGTAACAGATGGGTTTAATTTTAAAGGTTGGAGTTCAAATACCACTTATATAGAATCAATTGATCTTTTAGTGGTTGATCCAGATAATAATAGTGTTTTAGCTACTCTAGAAAGTGATTTACAGTTACCTAATCTAGACACTGAAACAGGTGCAACTAGATTTACCTATGACCTATCTGCATATGAAGGCCAGGATGTAAAAATCGGATTTCATTCTTCAACAACTAATTTATTTTATGCACATTTAGATGAATTTACATTAGATGCATTTTCAACGTTAGGAACAGCAACGAATACTTTAGAAGGGTTTACCTTGTATCCAACAATTGTGAAAGAAGAACTAAACTTCAGATCTCAAAATAAAGTAGAGGCTATAACAGTCTTTAATTTACTGGGTCAAAAAGTGTTTTCTGGAGCACCTAATGCAAACAATTCATCAATCAACTTGTCTAATTTAAGACCAGGGGTGTATATTGTAAAAGTAAGTGCAGAAGGAAATATAGGATCTTACAAGATTATAAAACAATAACTATTTTTTTTAAAATATTTTATTATAAACGCAAACCGAAAGGTTTGCGTTTTTTTATGCTATTTTTACGCTTGAAATTTAAGCTGAATAGATGGGTTTTTTTAAGAAAATAGACAAGGTGTTTTCATCTTCAGAGAACTTTAACCTTTTAGAAAGAAATGAGGTAGATCTTCATATTGAAGAAAATATTAAAAGTGTTGGTATTGCTAAATATGCAACATCAGAGTATGCAGACTTATATCTTTCAATAAATGAGTTAGGGGGCTTTTTAATGCTAGAAACTATTTTAGTGAGTGCCACCAACGTAAAAACTAAAAAAGGAAGTAAGCTTACTTTTTCTGCTAATGACGCATCTATAAATTTTGATTCTGATGAATACAGAATAGAATCGGATTTTTCAAGTAATGTCAGCAGATATAGCACTAAAATAGATTATAATATAAGTGAAGCAGAAGCAGAAGTATTTAAAACAAAAAAGTACGATTCAGTTTTATTTAAAATCAACGGACAAGAAATCAACTTTTCTGTGATATAACAACGCCAGTGAAACCAGTTTTTTCCATCATCATCCCTGTGTATAATCGTCCTGAAGAAATAGACGAATTGTTAGCTAGTATTGTTGCTCAAGAATACGATGGGATTTTTGATGTTTGTATTGTTGAAGATGGATCTTCTGTAAAAAGTGATTTGATTGTAGACAAATATTCTTCGCAACTTTCTATTCAATATTTAGAGAAACAAAACACAGGACCTGGAGCAAGTAGAAATTATGGGATGACAAAGGTTACTGGAAACTACTTCATTATCCTAGACTCAGATGTGACCCTTCCAAAACACTATTTAGCTACAGTTGCTAAGCAATTAGAGAAAGAATACACGGATGCTTTTGGTGGGCCAGATGCGGCGCATCTAAATTTCACATCATTACAAAAAGCCATTAATTATTCCATGACTTCTTTTTTAACCACTGGTGGTATTAGAGGAAAGAAAAATAGCATTGGAAAGTTTCAACCTAGAAGTTTTAATATGGGGCTTTCAAAAAAAGCTTTTGATATAACCAAAGGCTTTTCTAATATGCGTGCAGGAGAAGATATAGACCTTACGTTTCGTTTATGGAATGACGGTTTAGAAACTCAGTTAATAGACAAAGCTTTTGTATATCACAAGCGCAGGAATTCTATCTCAAGTTTCTTTCAACAAACCTTTGCATTTGGTGCTGCAAGGCCCAAACTCAATAAAATGTATCCAAGAACTGCTAAACTCACGTATTGGTTTCCAAGTATTTTTATACTGGGGTTAGACTTGTCTATCTTACTCTTAATTTTTGGAATCTATAGTCCCATACTATTATATGGGTTGTACTTTTCTTTGATTGCTATAGATGCTTCTTTACGTAATAATTTTAATCCAATTGTTGGTTTATTAAGTATCATCACCTCAGTCACTCAATTTATAGGCTACGGACTAGGGTTTTTAGAAGCTACCTTTATTTCAAAAAAATAGTCTATGCTATTGTATCTAAAATATTTTTGATAGTATCTATATCAGAAACTGTTTGTGGTGTATTTCCAAAATAAGAATGGGTGTCCTTAGAAATTATCTTTGAGGCAGAGCTGTGTATTTCTGTAAATCCAGTATTTTTAAAAAGGCTACTATTTAGATGATTTATACCACTTCCAGGTAGTATAATAAGTTTATTATGTGCCATCTTTTGAAGTTCACTTAATAAGTCTATGCCATCTTCAGCTTTTTCTTTTTGCCCTGAGGTTAATAGACGATTTATTCCTAAATTTATTAATTGAAGTAATGATTCTTTTGGTTTTGGCACCACATCAAAGGCTCTGTGAAAAGTAAACGATAGTGGTTTAGAAAGTTCAATTAACTCTCTGTTTCTTTCAATGTCTATGGTGTTATCTGCACATAGCACTCCAGACACTATTCCAGCACAACCGAGTTCTTTGCATTGTAGTATATTTTCTTTCATGATTTCAAATTCGGCATTAGAATAGCTAAAGTCTCCACTTCTAGGACGTATTAAAACATGAACAGGAATACTTAAATTGTGCATCACTTTTTTAAGTAAACCATAAGAGGGTGTGATACCACCAACAGATAATTCAGAACATAACTCTATTCGATGTGCACCAGTTTTTTGAGCATTGATAGCAGATTGATATGAGTTTGCACAGATTTCTAAAAGCATATTATTCTATAATGATTTCATCTATAAATGTCCATGGTTTATGACCCGCTCCTTGTTTTCCTTTAGGAATTATTCCGTAGCTAGGAATTTTCAACTTTATAAATTGAATAGTTTTATTAGGAATATCGTTTTTAGAATTAATTAATAATTCATCACTTTGTTTGATATCATAGCTGTAAGGCATAGGATCATCGTCAAAAAAAAATTCTATTTTCTTGGGAGCATATATCCATTGTCCGTTTCCGTTATAAAACCGTATGGAGATGCGACTAATATTTGTTGGTTTTTTAAATTCTAAGCTAATCTCTATATCTTCTCCAGAAAAGCCCAACCATTCTTTATCTCCATAGCGTTTGTTGTTTCCGGAGACTCCATTGATTAAAGCAGTTTTTCCTCCAGCATTATAGGCTGGATGTGGTTCTTTATTAATGGTGATTTTTGCACCAACTCCTTTGTGTAATTTAACCTCTTTTTCAAAAGCAGTGCCTAAAGGCTTATTTTTTGTAGAACGTATAACAGCTTTTATATTCATAGAGGTATCTATTATAATTGGAGTAGAATACACTAGAGAAGGTTCGGTATTATCAGTTGAATAATATATAGGATGTGTTTTAGATGTAGAGCTTAACTCATAGTATAAGGTATCTTTTGAGTTCTTAAAAGTTCCTGTAACCTCATAAATATGATTGGCGTAATTAACTTCTAATAAATCCAGTCTTTTTTGGTACAACTCTAATCGTTTTATAAAATCCGGATAATTTTTATTCTCTGGTGAAGACCAAACTACTTCACTTAAAGCTATTACTCTGGGAAAAACCATGTATTCAACTTTTTTCTCAGTTGCCATATATTCTGTCCAAACATTTCCTTGCGCACCCAATACGTACTCAGATTCTTCTTCAGTTAGTTCTTTAGGGATTGGATTAAAATGATATACTTTTTCTAAGGGTAGAAAACCACCAATAGCCAAGGGTTCATTTTCATTGTCTGACTGGTAATGGTCAAAATAGCAGTGAGAACCAGGACTTAAAATAACATCGTGCCCTTCTTTAGCAGCCTGAATGGCGCCGCTGGTTCCTCTCCAAGACATAACGGTTGCATTGGGAGCCAAACCACCTTCTAAGATTTCATCCCAGCCTATGATCCATTTTCCTTTCGAATTAATATATTTTTCCATTCTAGCAATAAAATAACTTTGCAAACCATGCTCGTCTTTTAAGCCTTCTTTTTTAATAAGTTTCTGACAATGAGTACATTTTTTCCAATTTGTTTTTGGTGCCTCATCTCCACCAATATGTATGTATTTTCCTGGGAATAATGTGATGACCTCATCTATCACATCTTCTAGAAATTTAAAAGTGCTTTCTTTAGGGCAATAAACTTCTTCAAAAACACCCCATTTGGTAGCAACTTCTACTTGAAGCCCAGTACAGCCTAACTCTGGATATGCTGCAATAGCAGCTTGAGAATGACCTGGCATTTCAATTTCAGGGATGATGGTTACTTGTCTTGTATTAGCATAGGCAACCACCTCTTTAATTTGTTCTTGTGTATAATAACCGCCGTACTTTTTCCCATCAAATTGATGAGGTTGATCATTATAATGCCCAATTAATGTTTCCTTTCTATAGGCAGCAATTTCTTGAAGTTTTGGGTATTTTTTAATTTCAATCCGCCACCCTTGATCTTCTGTTAAATGCCAATGAAAAGTATTCATCTTTAGCCTAGAAATCAAATCGATATATTTCTTAATAAAATCAATAGAATAAAAATGGCGACCAACATCTAAATGCATTCCTCGATATTTAAATTGAGGCTCATCATATATCTCCAGACAAGGAACAGCAATAGAGTCAATATTTGAGGCTATAGGTAGTAGCTGAATTAAACTTTGTACTGCATAAAAAGCACCTTTTGAGTTTTTTGATCTGATTAAAATCGTATTTTCTTGTATCTTTAATAGATACCCTTCCTCATTTTTGATAGAATTATCAATTTTAAAAACAATTTTTTTTGTTCCCTCTTTAGCGTTAAATTCGAACTTATAGTTCTCTTTCAAATACGATTCAAAATAATTTAAAACATCACTTACTTCATTGTCTGAGATAAAATGAATGTTTTCATCTAAAATAAAAACTCCTTTTTCTATTTTTTGAGATAATGGAGCTGGAATGATTCCTATTTCTTCTATTTGATGTGACTTTTTAGTACAGCCAACAAAAAGATAAATAATTAAAAAAAGGATGTAATATGGATGTTTCATTTTTTAGTATCTTAGGAGTATAAAAATAAGAATTTCAAACCAATGAAGTTTAATTACTCTCTATTATTTCATTTTAAAAGTATTTTATATTCTGCAAAAAAAAGAGCACTCAGTTCTAGTTATAATAGTCGCTCTTTTACAAGCCATTATTTTATTTCTCTAACATGAAACTTCAGTGATTAATAATCAATTCAAATTATATTATAATGGATAGAAGAAAATTTCTACAAAATGCATCATTATCTTCACTGGGAGTTGTTGCTACTGCTTCAGTAGTTGGCTGTGAAACCAATAAAGAAGGGTTTCATACTATTTCTAAATCCAACACAAGAGTTGTAAAACCTATAGTAATAGCGACTTGGATGGTGCCTAATGCAACCGCTAAAGCATGGGAGGTACTTCAAAATGGAGGTTCTGCCTTAGATGCTGTAGAGCAAGGTTGTATGATAGAAGAAGCTGATTTATCAAATTCATCTGTCGGAAAAGGAGGCTTGCCAGATAGAGATGGAAACGTAACTTTAGATGCCTGTATTATGGACAAAGATGGCAATTATGGTGCAGTTATGTGTGTTCAAAATATCACACATGTAATTGCTATCGCAAGAAAGGTAATGGACGTGACACCACACGTAATTTTAGCAGGAAAAGGTGCTGAAAAGTTTGGATATGAACAGGGGTTTAAAAAAGAAAATTTATTAACAGCATCATCAAAAAAAGCTTGGGAGAAATGGAAAGAAACTTCTCAATACAAGCCTATTATTAATATCGAGAATCACGATACTATAGGAATGTTAGCTATTGATAAAAATGGTGATATTTCTGGTGCTTGTACAACTAGTGGTTTGTCGTATAAAATGGCAGGCAGAGTAGGAGATTCACCAATTATTGGTTCAGGCTTGTTTATTGATAATGAGATAGGAGGTGCCACCGCAACAGGAATGGGTGAAGAGGTGCTGAAAACTGTGGGAAGTTTTTTAATTGTCGAGTTAATGCGACAGGGGAAAACACCCCAAAAAGCTTGTGAAGAAGCTGTGAGAAGAGTAGTTAAGAAATCTGGAGATCGTTATAAAGATTTTCAAGTAGGTTTCATCGCAATGAACAAACAAGGAGAAACAGGCGCCTATTGCATTCACGAATGGTTTAATTATAACGTGTATAAGCAAGGAGAAAATATAAATTATAAATCAGAATATTTTAATAAATCTTAAATATGTCAGCAAAAAAATCGTACCGAAGTTCTTTTATATTTTTAACAACTTTATTTTTTCTTTGGGGTTTTATAACTGTTTTAGTTGATAGTTTAGTGCCTCGATTAAAAGATGTTTTTGAGATGTCCTATGCTAAAACGGTCTTAGTTCAGTTTGCGTTTTTTACTGCGTTCTTTGTTGTTTCTGTTCCTGCTGGATCTATCTTAAGTAAGATTGGTTATAAAAAAGGAATCGTCTTAGGGTTGGCAATCATGGCTCTTGGGTGTTTGATGTTTTATCCAGCAGCAGAATATAGAAATTTTAATGTCTTTTTAATTGGTTATTTTACATTGGCAGGTGGAATTACCGTTTTGCAAGTGGCCGCAAATCCTTATGTAGCTTTGCTAGGGTCTGAAGAGGGTGCTTCCAGTAGATTAAATCTATCTCAAGCGTTTAACTCTTTGGGTGCTACAATTGCTCCTGTTGTAGGAGCATTGTTCTTACTGAGTGATTCTGTAAAAACTTCTGAAGATATAAACATATTAAATGCTGCAGATAAAGCAGCTTATTATGCTGCAGAAGCAGCAACTGTACAAACACCGTTTTTATTAATTGCTGCTTTTATAGGAGTATTAGCGCTAGCTTTTGCTTTCATAAAACTACCTAAGGTGATGCAAGAAAGCCCCAAGGGAGGATACCTTTCCTTATTAAAAAACAAATTAATGATGTTGGGTGCTCTTGGTATTTTTGTTTATGTAGGAGCAGAAGTAGCAATAGGAAGCTTTTTAGTAAATTATTTTGATGACATGAATCTTGCAGTTATAGTTGCTGAAAATGAAACTATGATGAAAATTGCAAATAGCATTGCCAGTACATTTAATAAAACATTTTCTAATTCTGATCCAAAGTCCTTGTTAGGTATTTTTATTATTTTCTATTGGGGAGGCGCTATGATTGGACGTTTTGTTGGAGCATATTTAACAACAATAATAGCTCCAGCTAGAGTGTTAAGTGTTTTTGCCTTACTAGCAATTATAATGATTGCTATCTCAATAAATACAGGAGGATTGATCTCCATGTGGTCTATTTTGGCAGTAGGATTATTCAACTCTATTATGTTTCCAACAATTTTTACACTCACCTTAGAAGGTTTAGGGGATTTAAAAGCACAGGCTTCCGGTTTACTTTGTATGGCAATAGTAGGAGGTGCTATAATTCCTTTTGCATTTGGTAGTTTAATAGATGGATTTGGATTTAAAACAGCCTTTATCTTAACAATGTTTTGTTATGGATATATTCTATATTACGGAAAACTAAAGTCTTCAAAGTCTTAGAAATCTATAAAAAATTTAAAAAGCAGCTATCAATTAAAACAAAAACCCGAAACATAGTTTCGGGTTTTTTTTGACTATCGTAAGAAGTATTACTTCTTCTTTGCTTGTTGTTCTTGTGCTTGCTTCATGGCGCCATCTAATCGTTGTCTAAACTTGCTCTTTTGTTTTTCTGGCTTTTTCTTGTTTTCTTCTATCTGAGCATGAATCTTATCTTCATCAATTACATAGTTTTTAATCACCAACATAATAGTAATTGTTAGTAGGTTAGAAACAAAATAGTACAGACTTAAACTACTAGCATAATTGTTAAAGAAGAATAACATCATAATAGGAGAGAAGTAAATCATATACTTCATCATTTTACCCATATCAGGCATTCCCTCTTGCGCTGGTGCTTGCATATTTGCCTGCTGACTCTGATTCATTTTCATATAAAAGAAGATAGCTATAGACGCTAAGATTGGAAATAAACTTACGTGATCTCCATATAAAGGGATATAAAAAGGTAAGTTAAAAACAGTATCATACGATGATAAATCATCTGCCCATAGAAAGCTTTCTCCTCTTAAGGCTATATTAGATGGGAAAAACTTAAACAACGCAAAGAATACTGGCATTTGTAGCAAGGCTGGTATACAACCAGATAACATACTAACTCCAGCTTTTCGTTGAACCGCCATGGTTTCTTGCTGACGCTTCATCGCATTTTCCTTGCCAGGATATTTTTCATTTAATGCATTTAATTCTGGACGAATTACTTTCATTTTTGCACTAGATAAATATGATTTATAAACCAAAGGAGACATAATGATTCTTACTACAATTGTCATTAAGATGATTATTAAACCATAATTAACCATAAAGCCTTCTAGGAAACCAAAGATTGGAACGAAAATCCAACGGTTAATAGTCCCAAAAATCCCCCAACCTAGATCAGCAGTTTCACTTAAACTGGTTTCTTTGTAGGTTTTTAATGTTTTATAATCAGAAGGACCATAATACCATTTCATATTGTAGTTTAGTTCTCCATTACTCAACTCTAAAGGAGTTTTTAAACTATATTTTTTGGTAAACACACTGTCTATTTCTTCGTCTTTAACTAGATCTACTGAGGCTATTGAAGCATTGTTAAATGGTGTATCAGATAATAATATTGACGAGAAAAAATGTTGCTTATAAGAAACCCAGTCTACATCATTAACAACATCATTATCTTCCGTGCCTAAATAGTCAACTTCATCATCAGACTTATAGTAATAATAAGAATACATAGTATTCTCTGTACGTAAACTCTTTTCATGACGATACCCTTTTAAAGACCAGTCTAAATTAATTGGATTTGATGAATTAATAACAGTACTTAATCCTTGAGATCTTACAGCAAAATTAACCATGTAGTCCTCAGTCATTTCATACCTATATTCTAAAAACTGACTATCTGAAACTTTCAGTTTCATAGAGAGTACTTGAGAAGCTCCGTTTTTGGTAAATGTTGGTTCAAAAAACAAGTCTTTTGTATTTAAGATTCTGTTGTCTGTAGTTCCAAAATTAATATTAAAACTAGCATTGTTGTCTTTAATCATATGTAAAGGCAACGAATCATAGGTTTGGTATCCTTTAATAAGTGCTTCAATTATTTGCCCTCCTTTATTGTTAACTTTTAAGAGTAATAAATCATTCTCTAAGGTTGTAGTTCCCTCAGTTCCATAAATTACACTTGAAGCAAAAGCACCTAATTGATTCTGTAGAGTAACTTTTTTTAGAGAATCACTTTTTACAGTTGGAATATAGTTTATTGATGAGCTAGTATCGGTTTTATCAATCTCCGTTACTTGCTCCGTGTTTGTTGTTGCGTTAGGATCAACCTCTGGTTGAGTAGAGTACATCCACCAAAGTAAAATACCTCCTATAAGAATCATTCCTATAAAGGAATTAACATCAAATTTTTTTTCTTCCATATTTTTAAAATGTCAAGTTGTCATTTTTGCTTCCTATATATTTTAAAAAGCGATGACAAATGTAGTAAAAATGACTCCTTATTAGAGGAATATCAATATATTAATTAGTTACTGTATGTTGTACAAACAATATTCCACTATTTAGAATGTTGTAATGCGGCTTTTACAAAATTAACAAATAAAGGATGAGGGTTTAATACAGTACTCTTATATTCTGGATGATATTGTACACCGACAAACCATGGATGGTTTGGTATTTCAATAATTTCCACTAAACCAGTTTTAGGATTTACACCCGTAGTTTGCATTCCTCTTGAGCTCAATTGCTTTAAATACTCATTGTTAAATTCATAACGGTGTCTATGACGTTCGCTAATCATTATTTTATTGTATGCCTTGTAGACATTAGAATCTTTAGAAATTTCACAATCCCAAGCTCCTAAACGCATGGTGCCTCCTTTTTTAGTCACGTCTTTTTGATCTTCCATTAAGCTAATTACCGGATGAGCACTATTTTCGTTCATTTCAGTTGAATTGGCATCTTTAAAACCTAAAATATTTCGAGAAAACTCTATTACCGCCATTTGCATACCCAAGCAGATACCAAAGAAAGGAATGTTATTTTCTCTTGCAAATTGAACTGCCTTAATTTTTCCCTCAATGCCACGATCACCAAAACCAGGGGCAACTAAAATACCATTCAATCCTTTTAGATTTTCGGTGACATTACCGGGAGTTAAGTCTTCAGAATGAATCCAACGAATATTAACTTTAGTTTCGTTAGTTGCACTAGCATGAATTAATGCTTCTGTAATTGACTTGTAGGAATCTTGTAATTCTACATATTTACCAATCAACCCAATTTCTACAGTAGAGGTTGGATTTTTATATTTTTCTAAGAAGTTATTCCAAGCTGTTAATTGTGGCTGTTTTTCTGAAGATAGTTGTAATTTCTTTAAAACTACGGCATCTAATCCTTCTTCAAACATTAAGTTAGGTACATCATAAATAGTATCTGCATCTATAGACTGAATAACATCTTCTTTCTTTACATTGCAAAATAATGCCAGCTTCCTTTTAATATCTTCAGATATTTCATGTTCAGTTCTACAAACCAATACATCGGGGTTTACTCCACTTTGCATCAATGTTTTTACTGAATGTTGTGTGGGTTTCGTTTTAAGCTCTCCAGCTGCAGCTAAATATGGGATGAGAGTTAAATGAATTACAATTGCATTCTCTTGACCTAATTCCCACAGTAATTGACGAACAGACTCTACATAGGGTAACGATTCTATATCACCTACAGTTCCTCCAATTTCTGTAATAACAATATCATAATCACCAGTATTTCCTAAAATTTGTATGCGATGCTTAATTTCATCAGTAATATGTGGTATTACTTGAACTGTTTTCCCTAAAAACTCACCTTTTCTTTCTTTGTTTATTACAGATTGATAGATTCGTCCTGTAGTAACATTGTTAGCTTGGGATGTTGGGATATTTAAAAAACGCTCGTAATGGCCTAAATCTAAATCAGTTTCTGCACCATCATCAGTTACATAACACTCACCGTGTTCGTATGGGTTTAAGGTTCCAGGATCTATATTAATATAAGGATCTAACTTTTGTATTGTTACAGAAAATCCTCGTTCTTGCAAAAGTTTTGCTAAAGATGCAGCTATGATTCCTTTTCCAAGCGAGGAAGTTACGCCTCCGGTGACGAAAACGTATTTAGTATTGCTCATGTTTTTATTAGGTTTGAGCAAAAGTACTAACTCTTGATTTTCTCACAAACAAAAACAACAAAAAACATTAAAAAAACAATCAACAAAATGGTAATATTACAAGGAATGAAAATATTTTTAATTTTTTTAGATATAGTATTTGTCAAAAATAAAAACAGTTGTATATTTGCGCACGCTTTTGACGAGGTGAAAATCGTCAGGTTTACAACAAATAATAAGAATACTTTTTAAAAATATAGACAATGCCGAAAAGAACGTTTCAGCCATCAAAGAGAAAGAGAAGAAACAAACATGGTTTCATGGAAAGAATGGCTTCTGCTAATGGTAGAAAAGTATTAGCTCGTAGAAGAGCAAAAGGAAGAAAAAAAGTCTCTGTTTCATCTGAATCTAGACCAAAGAAATAATGATTAACAATTGTTAATAATATAGGTGTTGCTTTTTTAAGTAACACCTTTTTTTATATCCTCTATCGAAGTATTTTTACAAATAGAAAACATTAAAACAGAATCATGCCAAAAAGAGAAGATTTAAAATCTATTTTAATCATCGGCTCTGGTCCTATAGTAATTGGTCAAGCTTGTGAGTTTGATTATTCAGGATCACAATCTTTACGATCTCTTAGAGAAGACGGAATAGAAACTATCCTAATAAATTCCAATCCGGCAACTATCATGACAGATCCTTCAATGGCAGATCATGTTTACTTATTGCCTCTTACAACTAAATCTATTTTAAAAATATTAAACGAACATCCACAAATTGATGCTGTTTTGCCAACCATGGGAGGTCAAACTGCATTAAATTTATGTATTGAAGCTGACGACAAAGGGATTTGGCAAGACCATAATGTAAGTCTAATTGGAGTAGACATCAATGCAATTAATATTACAGAAGATAGAGAGAAGTTTAGAGAATTAATGCTTAAAATTGGAGTAGGTATGGCTCCACAAGCAACAGCAACCTCTTTTTTGAAAGGGAAGGAAATTGCACAAGAATTTGGTTTCCCTCTATGTATCAGAGCATCTTATACCCTTGGAGGAGCTGGTGCTGCAATAGTTTATGAAGAAGAAGATTTTGATAAATTATTACGCAGAGGTCTAGAGATTTCTCCTATCCATGAAGTCATGATAGACAAAGCCATGATGGGATGGAAAGAATATGAACTAGAATTATTGCGAGATAAGAATGATAATGTAGTTATTATTTGTTCTATTGAAAATATGGATCCAATGGGTATTCATACTGGAGATTCTATTACTGTAGCACCAGCAATGACACTTTCTGATAAAACCTACCAGAAAATGCGAGACATGTCTATTAAAATGATGCGTAGTATTGGTGATTTTGAGGGAGGTTGTAATGTGCAGTTTGCAGTATCACCAGACGCAAAAGAAGATATAATTGCTATAGAAATTAATCCACGTGTATCTCGCTCATCTGCACTGGCAAGTAAAGCGACAGGATATCCAATTGCTAAAATAGCAACTAAACTAGCTATTGGTTATACATTAGATGAGTTAGACAATCAAATTACAAAATCTACATCTGCCTTATTTGAGCCAACATTAGATTATGTTATAGTAAAAATACCTCGTTGGAATTTTGACAAATTTGAAGGTTCAGACAGAACTTTAGGATTACAGATGAAATCTGTAGGAGAAGTTATGGGAATTGGACGTTCTTTTCAAGAAGCATTACACAAAGCAACACAATCTCTAGAAATAAAGAGAAATGGTTTGGGTGCAGACGGAAAAGGATATACAAATTACAATCAAATCATAGATAAATTAACATATGCTTCTTGGGATCGTGTGTTTGTGATTTATGATGCTATTGCGATGGGCATTCCATTAAGTCAGATATATGATATCACAAAAATTGATATGTGGTATTTAAAACAATACGAAGAATTATTTCAATTAGATAAAGAAATTTCTACCTATACCATAGACACGCTTAATAAGGAATTAATGCTAGAAGCGAAGCAGAAAGGTTATGGAGATCGTCAGATCGCTCATATGCTAGGATGTTTAGAAAGTCAGGTTTTCAAAAAAAGGGAAGAACAAAATATTCAACGTGTATACAAATTAGTAGATACCTGTGCTGCTGAGTTTACTGCCAAAACACCGTACTACTATTCTACGTTTGAAAATATGGTAGAAACGTCTTCTGGAGAAACCTATTGCCATAATGAAAGTATAGTTACCGATAAAAAGAAAATTGTAGTCTTAGGTTCTGGACCCAATAGGATTGGACAAGGAATAGAGTTTGATTACTGTTGTGTGCATGGTGTTTTAGCAGCAGCAGAATGTGGTTATGAAACCATCATGATTAACTGCAATCCAGAAACGGTCTCCACAGACTTTGATACGGCAGACAAATTATACTTTGAACCAGTTTTCTGGGAGCATATTTATGATATTATTAGACATGAAAAACCAGAAGGAGTTATTGTTCAATTAGGAGGTCAGACTGCCTTAAAGTTAGCTGAAAAATTGACTAAATATGGTGTTAAAATAATTGGAACTAGTTTTGAAGCGTTAGATTTAGCGGAAGATAGAGGAAGCTTCTCTACCTTATTAAAAGAAAATAATATTCCATATCCAGAATTCGGAATTGCAGAAAATGCAGATGAGGCCTTGGCCTTGGCAGATGAATTAGATTTCCCAATTTTAGTTCGCCCTTCCTATGTTTTGGGAGGTCAAGGAATGAAAATTGTAATTAATAAAGAAGATTTAATAGAACATGTTGTTGATTTGTTACGAAGAATGCCAAACAATAAATTGTTACTAGATCATTATTTAGACGGAGCTATAGAAGCAGAAGCAGATGCAATTTGTGATGCAGATGGCAATGTTTATATTATAGGAATCATGGAGCATATAGAACCTTGTGGTGTGCATTCTGGAGATTCAAATGCAACCTTGCCAGCTTTTAATTTAGGAGATTTGGTGATGCAGCAAATTATAGATCATACACATACTATTGCTAGAGAATTAAATACTGTTGGTCTTATTAATGTGCAATTTGCCATAAAACACGATATCGTTTATATTATTGAAGCAAATCCAAGAGCTTCAAGAACTGTTCCTTTTATAGCCAAAGCATACAAAGAACCATATGTAAATTACGCTACAAAGGTGATGTTAGGGGAGAAGAAAGTGACGGATTTTGATTTCAACCCACAATTAGAAGGGTATGCAATCAAACAACCTGTATTCTCCTTCAATAAGTTTCCAAATGTTGATAAAACATTAGGACCAGAAATGAAAAGTACAGGAGAGAGTATTTTGTTTATAGATAGTTTAAAGGATGACGAATTCTATAATTTATATTCCAAGAGAAAAATGTATTTGAGTAAGTAATAACTCAAGTTTAAATATTAAAAAAAGCAACCTCACGGTTGCTTTTTTTAATTTAAGGAAATTTAATATTTTAATTAAGACAATTGAAGTGTATTGTGAATCAGTAAATTAAAACTCAATAGTAAGTAATTCACCACTTAATTGTAAAACATTTAATTCTGATATTTTTGCAGCATATTTGGCTTGATTTCTATTCAATTCTGAATTAATTAAGTTCAATTGTGCCTGTCTGAATTCAATAGAGGTAGCTTGTCCAAGCTTAAACTTTTCTTGCGTTCTATTAAAGTTATTTATTGAAGTAATAATATTGTTTTCTTGCACGCTATAAATAGCCAATTTATTTTGATAGTCGTCCCAAGTATTGTTGAAATTACGTTCAATATCAATCATAATAGACTGTTTTTCTAGGGCTCTATTATCTAATTCAATCTTGGCATTATTTACTCTAGTAGCCGTACTTCCACCATCAAATAAATTCCAGCTTAAATTAACACCTCCAGAGAGTCCTGTATTTGTTGAAACGGATACAAAAGAAGCGGGGTTATTGTTGTTTCTATTCCAACCATATGATCCAGTTAAGCCTACACTTGGTAGATATCCAGATTTATTAGCTTTGATGATAAATTTATTTATAATTATATTTTTGTCAAGCTGTAATAAATTTACATTGTTAGATTTCATCTTGTAGATTAGGTCGCTATGATCTATACTTAATTCAAAATTTACGATGGTTTCTACATTGAAATCAGAAGAAATTACATTTCCTAAAACTACATTTAAATCTCGTTTTGTTTTTACCAGTTGTTGTCTAGCATTTATTAGATTTATACTATCGTTATTGATATCAACTTGGGCATTCAAAACATCTAGCATTGTTCCTTGACCATAATCAAATTGATAGCTAGCTCTCGTTATTCTATCTTTTGAAATAGCCAATGTTTTTTCTAGCACGACAACACTTTCTGTAACTTGAGCTACATTATAATATACTACATATAATTGAGCTATCGTATTTTCTATGGTTTCTCTTGCTTGTAATTCAGATAGTTTGAACTCTTCTTTTAATCTCTTATAGTTATAATATCTTCCTAATCCATCAAACAGTGTATAGTTTAAGTTTAAGGATGCATTATATCGAGAACTTTTCGCACCATTTAATAAAGTTGATTCTCCATTGCTGAATTCAGCTTCAATATCATCCTTACTATAGGTGGCACCAGAAGAACCGGAAACTGTTGGTAGATAGCCAGAATTTAAAATACTTGCATTATTTTTTGCAATTTTTTTATTGTTGAAAATAATTTTAATTCCATAATTATTTTCTAAGGCTAATTCTATTGCTTCTGAGACAGGTAATAATTTTTGAGCAGAAACTACTGTCATGTAAAATGACATAAAAACTAATACTATTTTTCTAAGCTTCATTTTATAAATTTATTCTGTAGTTACACGTTCTACTTCTTCTTTAGTGACCTTTTTTCCGGTCCACAACCATTTAATAGTTGTTTTTACACTATTACTAAAAGCCAAGAATATTGGCAATATTATAAGTGTTAGTACAGTAGCAAATCCTATTCCGTATGCAATCGATATAGCCATAGGGATTAAAAACTGTGCTTGTCTACTTTCTTCAAATATCAATGGAGCTAAACCAGCAACTGTGGTAATGGAGGTTAAAAATATAGCTCTAAATCTTGAACGACTTGCTTCATATAGTGCATTATCATAGGTCATTCCTTCTCGAAGGTTATTATTGAATTTACTAATTAAGACAAGTCCATCGTTTACCATAATTCCTATCAAAGCAATAATTCCAAGCATAGATAATACGTTTACAGGAAAATCATGAATCCAATGTCCCCAGGCTACGGCTGGTAAACTTAAAGGAATTAGAAATAGAAGTAATAATGGTTGGCTATAGCTCCTAAAAGTAAATGCAATCACAATATAAATTAGTAAAAGAATCATCAACCCGATTGGATTTAGAGAATTTATTATTTTTGTTTGTTCTCTGTTTTGCCCTTCAAATGAGGGAGTTACGGTAGGATATTTTGCCAAAATCTCTGGCATGATTTCGTTTTTAATTTCATCCATAATATCTGTAGAACTAGTGCTCTTAGGATCTTTAATATCTGCAGAAACTTGAATTTCTCTTCTACCTTCTAAATGATTAATAGCTACATCACCACGTTCTATTTCATAACTAGCTATTTCTTTAAAAGGAACACGAACTCCATTTGGAACTAGAATACGCATATCATCTAAACTCTTTATAGAGGAGCGATTTGCTCTATCATATCGTATCCAAACTCTAATTTCATCCTGACCACGTTGAAAACGTTGTGCTTGGTTACCGAAAAAACCAGATCTAACTTGGCTCATTACGGTCTTTAAGTTTAAACCAAGCGCATAGGCTGTTTCATTTAGTTTTATTCTAATTTCTTTAATTCCTGAAGGGTCATTATCAGTAATATCTTTTAGTAAAATATTACTTTCAAGACGTTCTTTTAATGCAGCTTTAACAGCTTTTAATTCGTTGATGTTATTTCCTAATAATGAGACAGAAACGGGGCTTCCGCCAAAGTTACCACCACTACCAAAAACTAAGCTTTCAACCCCAAAAACAAGTCCAACACGTTTTTGTATTCGGTTGGTTACCAATCTTGAGGTAATTTCATTAGGACGTTCTTCCCCTTCTAATAAATTAACAGACAGTGAAGCCGAAGAAGATCCAGGACCTATGTTTTTAATTATATTTTTAACCAAATGTTTTTTTCCTTCTTTACCGAAATATTCTTCATTTATTTCATCAGTTACTTCAATTACTTTTTTCTCTATGAATGAAATAATACTGTCGGTTACTTTTTCATTGGTGCCATTGGGCATGTTTAATGAAATTCTAACTTGATCACTTGCTATTTGTGGAAAAAAAGCACCTCTGATTATTCCTCCTCCAAAACTACCGATTGTTAAGATTAAGAAAACAATAAAAAATGATAAGGTTAAAAACTTGTGTTGTAATGCAAATCGTAGAGTTGGACTGTATAATTTATCACGAAGCCATTTCATGATTGCATCCCCAAGTTTGTTTATATAGCGCAATTTTGAGAAAACTTTCTGAAAAACACCTGCTAACCCTACTTTTTGAATATTATTTTGTTTTCTAAGTGCCTTAGAATGTGCTAAATGAGCTGGTAGAATAATTAAAGCTTCTACGAGCGATACAACTAAAGTTAGTATTACTACTACAGATATTTCTCCAAAAAAATCACCGATGGTTCCATCTAAGAAAAGAAAGATTGAAAATGCTAAAATAGTTGTTAAAATAGCAGAAATAATAGCGGGTAGTACCTCCATTACACCATCTACAGCAGCTTGCTCTGGTGATTTCCCTTTTTCATAATGCTGATAAATATTTTCAGCAATTACAATACCATCATCTACGAGTATGCCAATTACGATAATCATTCCAAATAATGAGAGCACATTAATAGTAACATTAAAGTACCCAGCAAAAATAAACATACCTAAAAAAGCGATTGGTAATCCAAAAGCTACCCAAAAAGCCAAACGTGTATTTAAAAATAAAGACAAGAATATAAGTACTAAAATCATACCTATAATAGCATTTTCAGTTAGTAAATTTGTTCTTTCGACTAGTGTTGTTGATAAATCACGAATGACATTTATTTCTATATTATCATATTTTTGATTGAAATCATTTATATATTCTTTAGCTTTATCTGCTGAGCTAATTAAATCTTCATTATTTGTACTTGAGATAGTTATATTGATAGAAAGATTTCCATTAAAGAAGTTCGCATTAGGTGTCTCTGAAAATTTATCTTGAACTTTAGCTATATCTTTTAAACGGATAATACGTCCAGAGGCATCTGATTTTACAATTAAATTAGATAATTCGTCTGCATAATAAGAACGTGAATTAGCCCTAATTAAATATTCTTCAGTATTTGTTTTAATGGTTCCTCCCGTACTAATTAGGTTAGATTCGTTGATAGCTTGTGATACTTCAGTAAACGATAAATTATATGCTAATAAGTTAGTTTCGTTGATGGCTATTTCTATTTCCTCTTCTGGATATCCAGTTATTTCAATTTGAGAAATACCATCAATTCCACGAAGGTCGTTTTCTACCTGCCGACCAATTTGTTTTAATGTCGCTAACGGAATATTTATACCACTAATTGAAAAAGTAATAGTAGGCCTTGACGCTTCTAGCTTTGAAACAACTAATGGCTCCATTCCTACAGGAAAAGAAGGAACTCTGTCAACAGCATTTTTGACTTCTAAAAGCATGAAGTCAATGTTTTTTCCTTTTTCTATTTCTACATTAATATTTCCACTATTTTCACGAGAAGTAGATGTTACACGGTCTACTCCATTTAAGCCTTTTAGGTTATCTTCAATTTTAAGAATAATTCCCTCTTCAACTTCTTGAGGAGAGGCTCCAGGGTAGACAATATTGATGCTAATATTTTTAGAATCTACCAAAGGAAAAAAAGAAGACTTAAGTTTGTAAGCACCTGCCAATCCAAAGATTAAAAATGTTAGAATAAGAACATTAACCGCAACACTATGTTTTATAAAATAAGCAATAAGTTTTCTCATGCTTTATTTTGTTTTTTTAGATTCTGTTAATGCTTTTTCTTGCTTCTTTATGAAAGGTTTTACTAGCATTCCTGCGTAAGCTCCAGGAAAAGGATTGGAAAGAATTATAGTTCCATCTGGTATACCTTTTAAAACAACCTTAGAATCAGAAAAATAAACTGGTTTTACATCAATAATATCTAAGACACTATCTCTAATAATAAAAACTTTCTCTCCATCTAACAGTAAACCTCTATTGATTTCAATGGCATTATTTTCTTTTTTGGCATTTAAACTTGCTTCCAAATACATACCTTCCTTGAGGCTACTATCTTTTATTTCAATATATACTGTAATAGTTTGAGTAGCTGAATTAATACTTCCATTAACCCTGGAAACTATTCCTTTAAATTTTTTTGTATGCTCAAGGTTATGTAACTCAACGGTTTCCCCAATTTCTAAAAAACTAGCATACGTTTTACTGAGTGCTACTTCCATCTCATAAACCAATGGGTCTATATATTCTCCTAATTTTTGGTTGTTACGTATTAATGTTCCTTCAGTTACCAAAGCTTCAGTAAGAATTCCTTTAAAGGGAGCCCTTATAGTATATTTAGACAATCTTTGTTCTAAATTTATCACATTATAGTAGCTAGAAACTATGCCTCTTCCGGTAATAAAGTAGTTTTCTTTTTCAGAAGACATCTTTGGAAGTTTTGGTGTTGTTTTATTAAGATCGAAACTTTTCAAATATGTTTCCCATTTTGTAAATACTTCTGGGAAGTCTAGACGAAGATCTGCCATAATAGCAGCAATTGAATTGTATAGATTACTCTTGTAAGATTGAACATTAGCATAATATTCTGTATTGTTGATAGTTATAAAAGCTTCATTTTTGAGATACGTTTCACCAGGCTTAAATAATTTGGAGCCAGGTTTAAAGATACCCTGTACTTCAGAATAAATTTCAACTCTTCGCTTAGCAGTCAAGTTTCCATTAGCGGTTATTATAATTGGAATTATTGTGTTTTTTACTGTATCTATAAAAACAGTTTTTACAACCTTAGAAGTTGTTTTTCTAGTTTTATTTTTACTGTTAATGATCATTTTTGAGCCATAAATAGAAGCCACAATTAAGAGTATTCCAAGCGCAGCAAGAATTAGCTTTCTCATGTAATATTTAATTTAATTTCATACAAAAATAACCTTATGCTTAAGGTTCTAATGTTAAATAAAAGCTAAAGTGATAAGTTTTTTATGTGAATTTTAACTATTGAAATCAATGACTAAACCTTGTTTTAATTATATTTGCACCTATAAAAATACAATATGAAAACAACATTACTTTTATTTTTTACTATCATTTCACTTGGGATGGTAGCTCAAACAACCTATCCCTTGGGTTGGTCTTATAGTAGCACGAATCAACAAATCACCATCGAGGTCGGTGATACAGTAGAGTGGACTTGGCAAGGCGGTGGTACCCATAATTTATTACAATTAACTGGACCAGAAAATGGATTTGGTACTGATGCGATTCGATATGGTGCGGGTTATGTATATTCTCATACCTTTACCACAGTTGGTGTAAATACTTATGAGTGTTCTCCTCATCCAGACTCTATGAACGGAACTATAACAGTAACGTCCTCTACTGCTGGTATTAGCGAAAACAAAACATTAAGCTTTTCTATGTATCCAAACCCGGCATCAGATGAACTAAACATTCAACTACCGTCAGGTTCTGATAAAGCAGCGGTTGGTATATTTGACTACACCGGTAGATTGGTAAAATCAAAAACAATAACACTAAATAACAGTCGTATAGATATTAACAATTTATCTAATGGCATATACATGATTAGAGTGTCTTCTAATGCTAAAATTGGAGCACAAAAATTTATTAAAAACTAATATTTTTTTTTAAAATATAGAAACCGATTGTGAAAACAATCGGTTTTTTTGTGCTTTTTTTAAGTTAAATTTGTAATCAGAAATTTCACCAAGTAAAAAAACATGAATTATATACTTTTTGATGGTAATGTGAGAAATTCACTTTTACCTTTTACTTATACAAGACCTGTAGCAGATATTTTAATAGGAATTTTAACCATTCGTGAAAAGTGGGAAAAATACTTAGGCTTCACAACAACAACTATTACTGAAGAGTATTTAGAAGCCAAGTATCCAATGGTAGAGCTTGAAGAAAATATATTGATAAATGCCTCTTTTTTACCCAACAAAATCTTGGCTGAACAGCTAAAAAAATTATCTAAAAACCAAGCTATTTTTAAAGGAGATGAAGTGATTGCATTTTTCACATCTGATACACAAGAGGAGGTAGATTTTGAATCGTACGAGCAAATAGAGTTTAAAGATGATATTTTACAACTAAAAAACACCTGTGATATTTTTTCATTAAACGATCAGGCTATTCAAGCAGATTTTGATTTAATTACCGAAGGACGAACATCTCAACCAATTCCAGAGGGAGTTTATGTAATTCATAAAGAAAATATTTTTATAGAGGAAGGAGCCACTATTTTATTCTCCTCACTAAACGCATCAAAAGGGCCTATTTATATTGGAAAGGGTGCACTAATAATGGAGGGGTGCTCTGTAAGAGGGCCATTTGCAATGTGTGAAGATTCAATATTAAAAATGGGAGCTAAAATATATGGAGCTACTACTCTTGGAGTATCTTGTAAAGTAGGAGGAGAAGTAAATAATTCTGTATTATTTGGCTATTCAAACAAAGGTCATGAAGGGTACTTAGGAAACTCTGTGATAGGTGAGTGGTGCAATATGGGGGCAGGTACCAATACTTCTAATTTGAAAAATAATTACGCTGAGGTAAAACTATGGAATCACCAAGCAGAAAAATTCACAAATACAGGCTTAAAGTTTTGTGGTTTAATGATGGGAGATCACTCTAAATGTGCCATAAGCACCATGTTTAATACAGGAACAGTTGTTGGTGTTAGTGCTAATGTTTTTGGTAGTGGATTCCCAAGAAATTTTATTCCCTCTTTTAGCTGGGGTGGAGCTGCTGGTTTTTCAACCTATCAGTTAATAAAAGTAATTGAAGTTGCCAAAATTGTCATGAAACGTAAAGGTATAGACTTGTCAGAACAAGATAAAAACATATTACAATATGTTTTTGATGAAACGTCTAAATATAGAACTTACTAAGTTTCCTACATTTATAATTAATATTTCTAGAACTAGTTATAATAATTGCATTGCTAAAACATCGATTAATTTCATATTTTTTATCTTATCGATCGTTTTGATTGGTGATATATTCGATAATAATTTATGTAAAAAATAAAAAATTATTGGCATAACAATTGATTTTATTATGTGAAACAAATATGTATATTGTTTGTATGTAGTTGTTTGTTAGTTGTTTAAAATAAAAATAAATATTTTATTGAGTTCTATTTGAAGAATTCAATGTCATAATGACAGATAAAAAACCTATGAGTAAATCAAAAATAGTAACATTAGACAGTTTGTCGCTTTCTAATATATTAAATGAAGATTCAGAATTAATTCCCTTAATGACTCCAGAAGATGAGGAGATTATTAATAAAGAAGATGTTCCTGAAATTTTATCCATTTTACCTTTAAGAAATACCGTTTTATTTCCTGGTGTTGTTATCCCAATTACAGCTGGAAGAGATAAGTCTATTCAGTTAATTAATGACGCAAATAAAGGTGATAAAGTTATTGGAGTAGTTGCCCAAAGAGATGAAGATATTGAGGATCCCTCTTCTGAAGATATTTATAAAACGGGTGTTGTAGCACAAATTTTACGAGTTTTGAAGATGCCTGATGGAAATACAACAGTTATTATACAAGGTAAGAAACGTTTTGAAATAAATGAAATGATTCAGGAACAACCGTATTTAAAAGCGAAAGTTCAAGAGGCTATAGAAGATAAGCATATAGATGATCCAAAAGAATTTGGAGCCATCATAGATTCTATTAAAGAGCAAGCACTAGAAGTTATCAAAGAAAATCCGATGTTACCAACTGAAGCTTCCTTTGCTATCAAAAATATTCAAAGCGATTCTTTTTTAGTGAATTTTATTTCATCTAATATGGAGTTAAAAGTGAAGCAAAAGCAGGTTGTTTTAGAAAAAGACAATCTAAAAGAACGTGCTTTACTAACTCTTAAAAACCTCAATAAAGAATTACAAAAATTACAATTACGCAATGATATTCAATCTAAAACTCGATCAGATTTAGATCAACAGCAAAAAGAGTATTATTTAAATCAGCAATTAAAAACTATCCAAGAAGAACTAGGAGGTGTAAATAATGATGCTGAGTTAGACGAAATGCGAATAAAAGCAACGTCTAAAAAATGGACAAAAGAAGTTGGAGAGACCTTTGATAAAGAATTGTCTAGGCTCCGAAGAATGAATCCGCAAATGGCAGAATATGGTGTCCAGCGTAATTATTTAGAGTTAATACTAGAATTGCCGTGGGGGGTATTTTCTGAAGATAAATTTAATTTAAAACATGCAGTTAAAGTTCTAGATAGAGATCACTTTGGACTAGAGAAAGTAAAAGAACGTATCATAGAGCATTTAGCAGTTTTAAAATTAAGAGGAGATATGAAATCTCCGATTATTTGTTTGTACGGACCTCCAGGTGTTGGGAAAACATCTTTAGGGAAATCGGTAGCAGAATCATTAGGACGTAAGTATATTAGAATGTCTTTAGGGGGGTTGAGAGATGAAGCTGAAATACGTGGACATCGAAAAACATATATTGGTGCTATGCCAGGTCGTATAATTCAGAACTTAAAAAAAGCAGGAACTTCAAACCCAGTTTTTGTTTTAGATGAGATAGATAAATTAGCACAAAGTAATCAAGGAGACCCATCTTCTGCTATGTTAGAAGTATTGGATCCAGAGCAGAATACAGCTTTTTATGATAATTATTTAGAAGTAGGCTATGACCTTTCTAAAGTGTTATTTATTGCTACTGCAAATAATTTAGGTCAAATTCCATGGGCTCTTAGAGATAGAATGGAAATTATAAATGTGACAGGGTATACAATAGAAGAGAAAATTGAAATAGCAAAAAGACACCTATTACCCAAACAAGTAAAAGATCACGGTTTAACAGGGAAAGAAATAAAACTAGGAAAGCCTCAACTTGAAAAAATTATTGAAGGATATACCAGAGAATCGGGTGTTCGTGGTTTAGAAAAGCAAATTGCCAAAGTGGTTCGTTATGCTGCTAAATCGATTGTTCTAGAGGAAGAATATAATACCTCAGTTAACAATAAGGATATAGAAACTATTTTAGGTGCTCCAAGGTTAGAACGCGATAAATATGAAAATAATGAGGTTGCAGGAGTAGTTACTGGTTTAGCATGGACTAGTGTTGGTGGAGATATTCTATTTATAGAATCTATCTTATCTAAGGGAAAGGGAACTTTAACAATAACCGGAAATTTAGGAAAAGTGATGAAAGAATCTGCAACAATTGCAATGGAATATATCAAAGCAAATGCAGATGATTTTGGAGTCAACCCTGAAATAATAGAGAAGTATAATGTACATATACATGTTCCAGAAGGAGCCACACCAAAAGATGGGCCAAGTGCAGGAGTAACCATGTTAACTTCGTTGGTTTCTGTATTTACACAACGTAAAGTTAAAAATAAACTGGCTATGACTGGTGAAATTACCTTACGAGGAAAAGTATTGCCTGTAGGTGGGATTAAAGAAAAGATTCTTGCCGCTAAAAGGGCTAATATTAAAGAAATTATGCTATGTAAAGACAATGAAAAAGATATTATTGATATAAAAGAAAGTTATTTAAAAGGTTTAACATTCCATTATGTAACTGAAATGCATGAAGTAATTGATTTTGCTTTGACCAAACAGAAGGTAAAGAACGCAAAGAAATTAGTTTAACTAAAAAGCCGCTCATTGAGCGGCTTTTTAGTGTATATAATTATTTTTTTAACAATCGATTGTAAAGATCTAACGTATCATCTACAGTATCATTAATATGGTATACTTTTTCGATACGTTTCTGGGCATTGTTTCCCATTTTAATTCTTAATTTATCATTATTTACTAGGGTAGAAATTGCTTTTCCAATTGCTTCCGGGTTTTTAACAGGAGTAATAATTCCACAATTTTCATCAATCAATTCAGTGCAACCACCAGCATCTGTCATTATAACTGGTTTTCCAACAGACATGGCTTCACTAATAGCTCTTCCAAACCCCTCACTTAACGATGTTTGAACGTAAAGACTACTTCCTTTAATTAATGAGACAGCATTGGGTCTTAAACCGAGTAAGTGAATATTGTTTTTTATAGGACTTTCTTGTCTGCATTTTTTTAAATTTTCAGCATCAGTATCTTTACCAAAAATCACATAATGAACCTCTTTTTCTGTCTCTAAATACCGAGATGATTTTATAAAGTCAGAAATTCTTTTATTTTTTGTGTTTGTACCAGCAAAGGCTACGATAAAACTTTCTTTAGAGATACCAATAGCATTGTAGTCAAAAGGAATAATATCTTTAAACCATTTAGGATTATAGCCTTTGTAAATTTTTACAACTTTGTTTTTATTTTTTCTAAAAAGTTGTTTTTTTACATGTTCAAAAACATAGGTGCTGTTGCAAATAATTTTGTCAACTCTAGGATTTAAATATGTTAAATAAGAACTCAAATCATGCCAATGTATACTGGCAGATCCAAAATAGGTTATTAGCTTTAATTTTTCTTTTTTTACTGCAAGCACACAATTTCTGAGAGATTTTCCATCTAAAACATGTAAAATATCAATTTTATTTTCTTTGATATTATTTCTAACATCTTTAATATATTGGTTGTCTATTCTTGTTTTGGGATAAATTGAGGAGTTGTCTATTCCTTTTTCATCAAAAAAACATTTAATTTTATCACTATAAAATCCGATTACTTTTATGTTGACGCCTTTGTTCTTTAAAGAACAAATCATTTCAATTTGAGCTTGATAGACACTAAAAGGACCCTTACAATTAATAGTTATTAATACATTTATCATAATGGTCTTTTCTCATTTAATAAGTAGAAATATGTCCCTTACTATTTCTTATTTAAATATTTTTTTAGATGACTCCCAATACACATCCATTTCAGTTAAAGACATCTCTGACAATTCTTTTCCTTCTTTTTTTGCGGCTTTCTCTAGATATTGAAAACGATTGATGAACTTCTTATTCGTTTTTTCTAAAGCGTTTTCAGGGTTTACATTAATAAAACGTGCGTAATTTATCATTGAAAATAAGACATCTCCAAATTCAGATTCAATGGTATCTGTTGTTCCTTTTTTAATTTCTTCATTAAGCTCTGATATTTCCTCTTGAACTTTATCCCATACCTGATGAGGTTCTTCCCAATCAAAACCAACTCCAGCTACTTTATCTTGAATTCTATTGGCCTTAACCAATGCAGGAAGACTTTTTGGAACTCCTTCTAAAACAGAGTTTTTACCTTCTTTAAGTTTTAGTTTCTCCCAATTTTGTTTTACTTCTTCTTCATTTTTAACAACAATATCTCCATAAATATGAGGATGACGACTTATTAACTTATCAGAAATTGCATTGGCTACATCTCCAATATCAAATGATTTTTTTTCGGAACCAATTTTAGCATAAAAAACAATATGCAATAAAACATCCCCTAGTTCATTTTTTATCTCGTCAAGATCATTCTCTAAAATAGCATCAGCAAGCTCATATGTTTCTTCAATTGTTAGATGTCGAAGAGATTCCAAGGTTTGTTTTTTATCCCAAGGACACTTCTCTCGAAGTTCTTCCATAATATCTAACAAACGATTGAAAGCTTCTAATTGCTGTTTTCTAGAATTCATTTACACTTTTTCTGTATTTTCTTTAGAGGCTTCAACTATAGAAAAATCTAAGCCTGAAGTTACTAATAAGTTATACCACTGTATTACTTTTTTAATATTTGAAGTGTACACGCGTTCTTCATCATAACCTGGTAATACTTCAGAAAAGTATGCAGTTAAATTCTTACCACTTTCTTTATGACTAATTGCTTCTTTGCCTTCCGTTTTTTCATACATAGATTTAAACACATCTAGCAGTGGAACTTCTTCTTCATAAGTATAAATAGCAATATTTTCTAACAAACTAACATTATTTGTAGATGGGATAGGAAAACGTTTTTTGTCTATTAAAGACTCTACAATAAATCCAGATTTTGTTTGAGATATTGCATGGAATAATCCTGGCTTTCCTGCAACTGAAATAATTTTACTAAACTCCATTTATTTAAATTTTTATATTTGGAAAACGCATTCTATAGCTAGATTCTATCTTCCCTAATGATATTTTCTCTAATTTCTTTTTTAAGATTCTTTTCTTTAACGATGAAAGTTTATCGGTAAATAAAACCCCTTCTAAATGATCATATTCATGTTGAAAAACACGAGCTGCCAAACCATTTAAAGTTTTTGAGTGTTTTTCAAAATTCTCATCTTCATATTCAAAGCTTACAGTTTCTTGCCTAAAAATATCTTCTCTAATGTCTGGAATACTAAGACAACCTTCTGCAAAAGCCCATTCTTCTCCTTCTTCGTTAATAATAATTGGATTGATAAAAACTTGTTTAAAGTCTTTCAATTGTTCTCTTTCTAGTTCGGTAATATCATCATCCTCAGCAAAAGGAGTGGCATCAATTACAAAAATACGAACAGATTTCCCTATTTGAGGAGCCGCTATACCAACACCACTAGCATTGTACATCGTCTGTTTCATATTAGCGATCAATTCTTTTAGATTTGGATATTCTGGCCCAATTTCTTTGGCAACTTTTCTTAAAACAGGGTCTCCGTAGGCAACAACTGGTAAAATCATAAAGGCTTTAAAATTCTAATAATTTTTGCAAAAGTACGAAGTTAGATGTAGAAAGAGAAAAGTTAAAAGTGGAAAGTTTTAAAACTTACAATTGTTATTGTTTTTTTTGGAAAAATAAAAGAAGTAAAAACTGAAGCCTTTCATTAAAAAACAACTAATCTTTTAGCTCTAATGCCAAGAAAATAATTCAAAAATAGCAAGTCAATTATTATAACTTACATAATTAGTGTTTGCTGTATAAATAAGATTGTAAGATAATGGTTGCACTTATTTCATCTACTAGTTCCTTATTTCTGCGTTGTTTCTTTTTCAAGCCACTATCTATCATCGTTTGAAATGCGATTTTAGACGTAAATCTTTCATCAATTCGTATTACAGGAATAGTTGGAAGTAAATTCTTTAGGTGTTTTAAAAAAACTAGAATATGTTTTTCACTTTCACTCTCGGTATAGTTCATCTGTGTTGGTTTACCAACTATAAATAATTCAACAGTTTCCTTTCTTGTATATTCTTTAAGAAATTCAATCAAATCTTTAGTTGCGACAGTTGTTAAACCAGAAGCAATTATTTGCAGTTCATCGGTAACAGCAATTCCTGTTCTTTTCTCTCCAAAATCAATTGCTATAATTCTTGCCATTATAAATAGTTTACTGCAAAAATAAGGATTTTAAACAGGATAAAATTTTCTGTTTAAAAAATGTATCTTCGCATAGAATAGTGATTAGTATGCTATCTTTGTTAGTGTTTTGCATCTAGGGAAATTAATCATTTTTGAAAAAATAAACCCATGAATTCTTTACAAGAAATTATAGAAAATGCCTGGAAGGACAGAGCGCTTTTAAAAGAGAAAACTACGGTTAATGCTATTAGAGAAGTTATTGATTTATTAGATACTGGAATCCTGCGTGTTGCAGAACCTAAAGATCTTGATTGGCAGGTAAATGAATGGGTTAAAAAAGCCGTTGTGTTATATTTTCCTATTCAAAAAATGGAAACCTTAGAAGCTGGTATTTTTGAATATCACGATAAAATTCCATTAAAAAGAAACTATGCAGCTAGAGGAATAAGAGTCGTTCCAAATGCGATTGCCAGACATGGGGCTTTTATAGCTTCAGGAACTATTTTAATGCCAAGTTATGTAAATATTGGTGCTTATGTA